>PVMM01001195.1_pt1 | contig 261827 bp, 184 predicted proteins | sample 1853381 | NCBI WGS metagenome assembly PVMM01 (sample SAMN08533509, study PRJNA380276) | Human gut metagenome, whole genome shotgun sequencing project. | isolation source: participant 1, synthetic long reads | host: Homo sapiens | collected 2017 | reverse complement strand
GACCCAGAGAATCAACTTTGTACAGATGATTTTGCAGGCCATTGGGCCCACAATGCCAATCTTTCTGTAAAAGCTATCATGGGGGTAGCTGGATACAGCGAAATGGCTCGTATGCTCGGATTGAATGATGTAGCAGACAAATATGCTTTAATAGCCCAAGAAATGGCGATGAAATGGGAAAAAATGGCAAATGAAGGCGATCACTACCGTTTGGCTTTTGACCGTAAGAACACTTGGAGCCAAAAGTATAATATGGTGTGGGATAAGTTGTGGAATTTGAACCTATTCCCTAACAATGTAATCGAAAAAGAGCTCAATTATTACCTGACTAAACAGAATCTTTACGGACTTCCTTTGGATTCCCGCAAAGAATATACCAAATCCGATTGGATCATGTGGACGGCAGCTATGTCATCAGACAAAGAAACTTTCCAGAAATTTTCTGATCCTGTCTATAAATATATTAACGAGACAGTATCTCGTGTACCTATCAGTGACTGGCATCATACTGATAGTGGTAAGTGGGTTGGCTTCAGAGCACGCTCCGTGATTGGAGGATACTGGATGCAAGTGTTAATGAATAAATTAAGTGGTAGCAAGTAATTTTCTATTAGGGAGTGATATTATGTGTAACTTATCTACTGTATCAATTCTTCGATGGAATCTAGTAATGCTATTGAGCACACTATTCTGGTTTTCCTGTTCGACAAGCGATAATAATGAAGAGTCGAATGGAAAAGAAGGAGATGAGACTAATGTATCTGTGTATTTACAACAGAATGGATTCCAGAATTTGAATCTAGTGCCCGACCAGAATTTCGTTTCATACAATGTGCTTGTTTGCAAGAGTACCCTTTTGAATGGAGAGATATCTGTTCGATTGAAAACTTGGAGTGACAGTGAATTGAAAGCTTATAATTCTAACAATGGAACAAACTTTCAACTGCTTCCAGAAGATCTTTATCAGCTAGAGGAAATGTTAACACTGAAAGCGAATGAGAAACAAAAAAGTATAGAAATTCAATTTCATTCCTCTGAAATCTTCTCAAGATGGAAGAGGGAAAAAACTAATTATGTACTCCCTCTTCGGTTAGAAAGTGCATCGGTTAGCGCTCAAGAAAACAAAAGAAATTTACTTCTTACGATAGATGTCCAAGCAGCTATTGTCAAGTTGGAGAGTATTAGCGGAGAAATACTATTAAACCAAGAAAAAGTAGAAGTAGACATTAAATCTTATTATGATTTTAGTGGCACAAACCAGAGTACATTTCATTGTACGTTAAGTGTTGCACCAGAGGCTGTACAGTTGGTAAATGATTATAATGCAGCTCATGGAACATCTTATGAGCTGCTACCTGATGACTCGTATACTCTTGGTGGATTGACTTATTCTGCAGGGAATAATCAAGCTTCTACGAAATTAACTATTCAATCAACCAAACTACATCCTACGTACTATCTACTTCCTCTGTGTCTAACGAATGCTGATAGCGAAACAGTGTTAATAGATAAGTCTGTCCGGATATTGACATTAGTGCGTGGTTATTGCAATCCGATTATTGCTTTTAGCGCACCAGATCCTACAGTAATTCGTGCCCAAGATGGTTATTTCTATCTCTATGGAACAGAGAATACTCGAAATGTTCCTATTTATCGTTCCAAAGATTTGGTGAATTGGGAGTATAAGGGTACAGCTTTCACGGATGCTACTCGCCCCACTTGGGGTGGCGACCACAATATTTGGGCACCAGAGATACGTTATTTCAATAATCATTATGTGCTTTATTATTCATGGGCTATATGGGGAGATGAGTGGAGAAGTAATGTAGGAGTTGCTGTGTCAGACTCTCCTCTAGGACCATTTATAGACAAAGGGTGTTTGATCGACTCGAAAGTGATTGGGGTACAAAATTCTATTGACCAGTTCTTTTATGAAGACAATGGCAAAAAATATATGTTTTGGGGAAGTTTTCGGGGTATCTATGCTACAGAACTCACGGATAATGGTCTGGAAATAAAGAAAAAAACGGATGGAACCCCAGTCCTGAAGAAGCGTATTTGTGGAAATCGTTTTGAAGGGACCAACATATACAAACGTGGAGAATATTATTACTTGTTTGCTTCCATAGGAACTTGTTGTAATGGAGCAACCAGTACATATCAAACTGTGGTAGGGCGTTCAAAGAATGTGCTTGGACCTTATTTAGATAAGACAGGAAGGGATATGTTGTATGATTATTGTGAAATCATTATGAGTGGCAATGAAACCTGGGCAGGACCTGGACATAACTCCATTCTGGTTCAGGATGATGTAGGAACTGACTGGATCATCTACCACGGTTACAAGAAGAAAGAAGCCGAAAACGGAAGATATGTTTTAATGGATAAACTGATTTGGAGTAACGATGGATGGCCTTCCGTCAAGAGTAACGCACCTTCCATCTTGGAAGTGGCACCCTACTTTCAGAAATAAATATCCTATACAGAAAAACAAGTAACACTTATTGCTTATGCGATTTTATTAACATATTTAATCTAATTTATTATGAAACAAAAAGTAATGAAAGCCTGTTTGGGCATTTTATGGGCAATGTTTACATTGACCACTTTTCTATTACAGAGTTGCGATAATGGAAAAGAAGTCACTCCGGCTCAAGGAAGTGGTGGCAGTCCCTTTAATCCGCAGCTTCCTATTAGTGTCAAGGAAATCAGTCCGACTAATGGTGCTGCAGGTCAGAAGATTCTTATTTATGGAGAAAACTTCGGCAATGACCCGTCTCTGATAGAAGTCACTATCGGCGGACAGAAGGCGCCTGTGGTCAACGTACAATCAACTGTCATATATTGTATTGTACCAACGAAGGCTTATTCGGGTGAAATCCAAGTAACTATCAAACAAGGAGAAGAAATCTATTCAGCCGAGGTAGCCGAAGTTAAGTTTGAATATCAACGCCAAGTGGTGGTAAGTTCCTTGTGTGGTGCAACTAGTGAGCAAGGTTCCAATTCAGCAAAAGATGGTCCGTTTAATGATTGTGGCTCCATTACGAATCCCTGTTTTATGACTTGGGACCCGGAGGACCATAATTTGTTATATGATGCAGAAGACGCAGGAGACGCTGAAGGTGTAGGACAAGGTATTCGTTGTTTTGACTTCACAAACAAGCAGGTCTATACAATGATTCCCAAGAACTCATTTGTAGGCTCACAGCGTTGCCGAACCATTGATTTCTATAAAGATGACAATGGAAAATATCACATGATTGTAGGATTAGCGCAAGGAAATGTTAATAGTACGGCTGTTATGATGTTCGATCGAATTGAAGGAGGAACGAAGCCGTGTGGGTTCACGTGGGGCAATGGAAGGGTGATCGCACAGAACCAAGGATGCCAAGCTGCTGCAATACATCCTACTACTGGCGACCTCTACTTCTCCAATTACCAGAACAGTCTGCTTTATCGGGTAAAGAAATATGTTATAGAGGAATTTGCAACAGGAAAGAGAACAACCCCTGTCAGACCTGGTACAGCAGATGATGCCGCTCAAACAATATTAAAAGTGCAAGACAAAGAATGGGAGTTCAATATTATGATTCATCCAACTGGTAAATATGCTTATTTCATGGTCATCAATCGCAATTATATTCTTCGCTCAGATTTCAATGGGGAAACCTTTACCGCTCCCTATGTCATTGCAGGTGTTAATAGTAACAAAGACACTTATGTTTATCAGGATGGGGTCGGTAATCAGGCTCGATTCGGTAATCCCTACTCTGGTGTATTTGTAAAGAACCCAGAATATGCCGGAAATTCGGATGAATATGACTTCTATTTGACAGACAGGCATAATCATGCCATTCGTATCTTGTCTCCTTTGGGTCAAGTGACTACCTATGCCGGACGTGGTAGCGCTAGTTTGAATTCAAACCCATGGGGGTATGCAAATGGCCGCTTACGAGAAGATGCACGTTTTAACCGGCCTAAAGGAATTGCGTGGGATGAGCGTGATAATACGATATATGTGGGAGACGCCAACAACTATCGAATCAGAAAGATTGGCCTTGAAGAAGATGTGCCTGAAGAAGATATTAATGAATAAACACCGTATAAAAATGAAAAAAATAACAATTTTATGTATACTGTTGCTATGTGTAGTAACCGACACAATGGCTCAGAAAACTGTTACTGTATCGGGTATTGTTTCTGACAGTAATAAGGAACCGCTTATTGGTGTGAATATTATCGTCAAGGATGTTCCCGGATTAGGAGCCATTACTGATATCAACGGGAAATATACCATTAAAGTAGAACCTTATAACCGACTGGTCTTCTCATATATTGGATATAAGACACAAGAAGTATTGATTAAGGAACAGCGTTCGGTCAATATAAAAATGGAAGAAGATGTAGCTACTACTATTGATGAGGTTGTAATCACAGGTACCGGTGCACAACGTAAATTGGTACAAACCGGTGCCATCACTACAGTAGACATGGAACATCTGATGGCTAATCCGTCGTCTAGTGTTGTTAATGCTTTGGCAGGTAACGTTGCAGGTGTATTAGCCCGCCAGACTTCCGGTCAACCAGGACAAAATGTTTCAGAATTCTGGATTCGCGGTATTTCCACATTTGGAGCTGGAACCGGTGCTTATATTTTGGTAGATGGGTTCGAACGTAGCATGGATGAAATCAACATTGAGGATATTCAAGACTTTTCTATCTTGAAAGATGCTTCCGCTACTGCAATATACGGTTCTAAAGGAGCTAATGGCGTTGTATTGATTAACACTAAACATGGTAAATCCGGAAAAATCAAGATCGACATAAAGGCACAAACCACCTACAACATGCGCACTATTACACCTGAATTTGAAGACGGGATTTCGTATGCAAACCTATTGAATGAGTCACGAATTACACGCAATTATGAACCTGTATATCAACCGGAGGAACTGGAGATTCTAAAAAACGGATTAGACCCAGATCTCTATCCGAATGTGGATTGGATGGATTTATTGTTGAGGAAAGGCTCATGGCAACACCGCGTTAACCTGAATTTAAGCGGTGGTGGTTCTACTGCACGGTATTACGCCTCTATTAGTTACCTTGATGAAGAAGGCATGTACAACACTGATAAAGCGTTGAAAGACGATTACAACACTAATGCAAACTATCGTCGTTACAACTATCGTCTGAATACAGATATTGATATCACGAAAACTACACTATTAAAGTTAGGTGTATCCGGTTGGTTATCTAAGAGAAACAGTCCGGGACTGGGTGATGCAGATGTATGGGGTGAACTTTTTGGCTATACCGCCATTCGTACTCCTTTACTTTATTCCAACGGTCGTGTTCCGGCAGTAGGTACAGGCAACAAAACAAACCCATGGGTAGCAGCTACACAGACTGGATTCAATGAAAACTGGGAAAATGTGATTCAGACAAATATTACGTTGGAACAGAATTTGAAGTTTATCACCAAAGGTCTGAAATTTGTTGGACGCTTCGGCTATGATACCTATAATAACAATCACATCAATCGTCGTAAATGGCCTGAGCAATGGAGTGCCGAACGTTCACGCGATGAAAATGGAAATTTGGTATTCAAGAAAATTTCGGACAGTAGCAATATGCATCAAGAAAGTGGTTCTAGCGGTAACCGTCGTGAATTTTTAGATATGATGCTTAATTGGGAACGCGGTTTTAAGGCACATCATCTCAATGCTACGTTGAAATACACACAGGACTCGTACATCAAAACACAAGACTTAGGTGATGATCTGAAAAATGGTGTCAACAGACGTAATCAAGGATTGGCAGGGCGAATTGCGTATAACTGGAACTATCGATATTTCGTAGATTTCAACTTCGGCTATAATGGTTCGGAGAATTTCGCAAAAGGACATCGCTTCGGTTTCTTCCCAGCATACTCTTTAGCATGGAACATTGCAGAAGAATCATTTATCAAAAAGAATTGGAAATGGATGGGTATGTTCAAAGTGCGTTTCTCTTATGGTAAAGTAGGTAATGATAAGATTCGTCATAACAATGCAGATGTACGTTTCCCTTATCTGTACGCAATTGGCGAAGGCAATAGTTATGATTGGGCAAACTACGGTAGTTCTTATGGATTCACAGGATTAACTTACACAGAACTAGCTTCCGACCAAGTTAGTTGGGAAGTGGCAACGAAGAAAGACCTGGGAGTAGATTTGGCTTTGTTTGATGATAAATTCAAATTGACAGTTGATTACTTTGATGAAAGTCGTAGCGGAATTTTCATGCAACGCCAGTATTTGCCTGGCATGATTGGCCTGCAAGGAAAGAGTCCTTTTGCAAATGTCGGTAAAGTAAATTCCAAGGGATTCGATGGCAATTTCTCTTTCAAACAGAGGTTCAATCAGGTAAGTTTGACAGTACGTGGTAATATGACTTACAGCAAAAATGAGATTATTGAAAGAGACGAAGCTAACAATGTATATCCCTATCAAATGCAAAAGGGCTATCGAGTGAACCAGAATAAAGGATTGATTGCATTAGGACTGTTCAAGGATTACGATGATATTCGCAATAGTCCTACTCAAAAGTATGGTCCTGTAATGCCCGGTGATATTAAATACAAAGATGTAAATGGTGATGGTGTAGTGGATGACAACGATATTGTAGCAGTAGGAGCTACTAATCGTCCGAATCTGATTTATGGTCTTGGGCTTTCTGTTAAATGGAAAGGACTTGATGTCAATTTGCATTTTCAAGGCGCGGGCAAGTCGCAGTTTTTCTTGTCCGGGAAATGTATCAGAGCTTTCAGCGAAGGGCAATGGGGTAATATTATTAAAGGAACTTTGGACAATCGCTGGGTAGATGCGGATACTGCCGAGAAATTAGGTATTGCAGCCAACGAGGATCCCAATGCTACTTTCCCCCGCCTAAGTTACACGGACCAAGGAAATGGAAATACAACGATTTATGCTTATACTAATAACTACCGCAACTCTACTTACTGGTTGCGTGACGGTTCCTACGTACGTCTGAAAACGGTTGATATTGGCTACACACTTCCCAAAGCACTGGTTAACAAAATACATTTTAATAATGTACGTATTTTCTTGACTGGAACCAATTTACTTACATGGTCTAGTTTCAAACTCTGGGACCCGGAGATGGGTAGCAATAATGGAGAGAAATATCCATTGTCCAAATCCGTAACGTTAGGTTTGAGCGTTAACTTATAAATGATTAATGATATGAAAAAAATATATATACTATTAGTCGCAATTTTTGCGATCAGTTCCACTTCTTGTTCCGATTATTTGGATTCTGATTACATTTTTGAGGATAGAGAAACAATTGATAAAGTTTTTACCGACTATAAAAAAACAGAACAATGGTTGGCACAGGCGTATACCTATTTGTTGGGACAATGTTGTGATGTTGCAAGTAAACGTAATACACCTTTTGTGTTTGATGATTGCATGTATTATGGCGATGATGATGTTACAGTGGATGCAACCAAAGGCGGTGCTTTATCTTATAATAAATTCCGTGAAGGAGCATACGATGAAAACACTTTCCAAGATACTTGGAACCGTTGTTATAATGGTATTCGACAGGCTTCTATTTTCATCCAGTATGCAGATATGAGCATTGAGCATAGTGCGGAGGAAATCATTGACCTCAAAGCACAAGCCCGCTTTGTTCGTGCCTATTACTATTGGTTGTTACTCCGGAAGTATGGTCCTATTCCACTGGTTCCAGATGAGGGTTTTGATTACAATCAGTCATACGAAGATTTGGAACTTCCCCGCAATACATACGATGAATGTGTAGATTATATCGCTAAAGAGATGGTCTTGGCAGCACAGGGTTTACCTTTGAAAAGAGACCAGCTTTCCATTACCCGTCCTACTCGCGGTGCCGCCTTAGCTACCCGTGCTTTGGCAATGCTTTATGCTGCAAGTCCGCTAATGAATGGCAACGATGATGCGTATGCACAGCAAATGACCAACCGTGACGGGAAACGTTTATTAAATCCTGTATACGACAACAGTAAATGGGCTAAAGCAGCAGCTGCTTGCAAAGATGTAATGGGACTAGGCGTTTACCATATTTATACAGCCGATTTCCGGTCGACTCATTCTATTGCTTTTCCTGCTACCATCGCTCCTCCGATTCACCCGGAATATAGTTATAAAAATTTTCCCGAAGGTTGGCAGAATATTGATCCGTTCGAATCTTATCGTTCTCTATTCAACGGACAGGTAACTGCTATGGACAATCCGGAATTGATTTTTACTCGTGGAAAGAATATTTCCGGTGAACGCATCAAAGATATGGTCATTCATCAATTGCCCACTGTAGCTAAAGGATGGAATACGCACGGTGCCACCATGAAACAGGTAGATGCCTATTATATGAGCGATGGCACTGACTGTCCGGGAATGAACTCTGAATATGCAGGCACTCCAGCTTATCAAGGACGCATAGATAATCGCCCTCGCACAACTGGTTATACAACAAATAATACAGATCACAAACCGCTTCCAAATGGAGTATCTTTGCAATATGCTGAACGTGAACCACGTTTCTATGCGTCCATTGCTTATAACGGTATGTACTGGCATCTAGGTAATGAACCAGAAGTTCAGAATCAAGATCAACAAGTATTCTATTATCGCGGAGATGGAAATGGTTATGCAAATAGTATGTTCTGGTTGCGCACCGGCATTGGGGTAGCTAAGTATGTGCATCCTGATGACACCTATTATAATAGCGATGCAGCCAAGGTAAAAGATAAAGATGAACCAGCTATTCGATATGCTGATATCCTGCTGATGTATGCAGAAGCTTTGAATGAATTGACTGCTAGTTATGAAGTTCCTTCTTGGGATGGCTCCATCACTTACACAATCAGCCGCAACGTAGAAGATATGCGTACAGGTATAAAACCAATACGCATGCGTGCCGGGGTGCCCGATTATGATGCAGATACATATAGTAACCCGATTAAATTTCGCATCAAACTAAAACGCGAACGTCAGATTGAGCTCTTTGCTGAAGGAAAACGCTACTATGATCTTCGACGCTGGAAAGATGCGGAAGTAGAGGAAGCAATGCCTGTTTACGGTTGTTATACATTTATGAGTAATGCCAATAAAGACCTGTTCCACACACCGGTTCCTATATCAAATCTTTCTGCTACTTTCTCACCGAAAATGTATTTTTGGCCCATCAAGCACAGTGAACTGAAACGAAATAAACTTCTGACCCAAAACCCGGGATGGACCTACAATGATTAATCTAAAAAAACTAGAATATGAAACTGAAAAATATCTTATTATATCTGTTACCCATAGCCGGCTTATGTAGTTCGTGCAATGATGAATGGGAAAATGAACAGTTTACACATTATATATCATTTAAAGCTCCCATTAACAGTGATGGTGTGTCTCGAATCAATGTACGCTATAGATCTGGTAATGAAAAGACGACATTTCAGTTACCAATCATTGTGAGCGGATCTACCACCAATGAACGTAACATTACAGTACATGTTGGTTTGGATACAGATACCTTAAAAGTACTAAACCAAGAACGCTTCAATAATCGTACCGACTTGTACTATCAAGTATTGCCAAAAAAATTCTACTCTCATTCAGAAACGGTGCAGATCAATGCCGGGCAAGATGTAGCATTAATGCCTATCGACTTTTCAATGGAGGGCATCGACTTATCAGACAAATGGGTATTACCATTGACTATCGAAGAATCACCTGATGGAAACTATACCCCAAACTATCGAAAGCACTATCGGAAGGCATTGCTTCGTGTGATGCCATTCAATGATTATTCAGGAAATTATAGTGCTGTAAATTACAAAACATATTTGAATGGTTCAGAAACAGATGCACCATACGTGAAAAATTATGTCATGATGTATGTAGTTGACGATGAAACGTTATTCTTCTATGCAGGTTTATTTGATGAAACTCGTCAAGACAGGAAAGGGTATCGGATTAAAGCAAAATTCAACAATAATGGAACAGTAACGCTTTCTCCGGCAGATCCAAATAATAAAATGCAGTTTGCGCTCGGTAAAGATGATTTTAATAATGAGATCACTGCTTCTTACAGTATCACGGAGTCAATGGACGCTATCCGTCCCTACTTAATGCACCGAACCATTATTATCAATAATATCAACTATACGTTCAAAGACTATACAACGATTCCCGGTGTCGAAACTGAATTTCATGTAATGGGTTCGTTGACATTAGAACGTCAAATCAATACTCAAATTCCGGATGAAGACCAAGCTATCGAATGGGAAGAAGGAAATTAAAGGTTGGTCAAAGAATAAATAAACTATAAATGGGGATTGTAAATGCTATGGATATTTGTAAATATCCATAGCATTTCAGTCGTTTATTATTAATCGCAATGAATAAATATGTATTGTTTTTAATTTTTATATTTTCATGTATTGCCTGTGGGGAAACAAATGAACAGGATACCAATACAATAGAGGGTAGCACCGATACTTCGCAAATAACTATTACACCAGTGACGAATTTGAAGGCTAAGATTACACAAAATCCCAATGAACTTTATCTAACATGGACGAATCCGATTACTGTGACCAATATGCTAGGGGTAGAGATCTATTATAAGCAGAAAGGTTCCAATGACGAAAAAAGAGTGAATACGATTCAGAAAGGAGAAGGGTATTTACTCCGGTTGACATCCGCAGAGCCTTATTTCATATCTGTTGTTGTGGTGGATAACTACGGAAGAAAATCAGAAAGAGTTACCATTACTGCTATTCCATCGAATAAGGGAGTACCTTTGGCAGATAGTTGTACGTATGTACTTATTGAACAGTTTATGGATAAAACGAAAGGAACGTTTTGGGTATCCCCCCAAAATATATCTGGAAATTCGGCTAATACTTATATTTATTGGCAACAGGCTCATGCTATTGATGTGGTATTGTATTCTTATGAACGTATCAAAGATAATAATCCTATATTGGCTGCGACATATAAAGAATATTTTGAAAGATGGTTTCAAAATCATGGAAATAATTATCATCACGACAACAACGATCCTACAGGCTTTTCAAATCCATATACTGATGATATGTGTTGGATTGGTCTGACTTTATTGCGAATGTCAGAAGTGTTAGACGATAATAAGTTTGCCGATACAGCCAAGAGGTTGTATGACACTTACATTATTACACGAAAATGGACAGATGATAAAGGAACTGGACTTCCTTGGAATAATGAAAATAATTCTAATGGGCGAAGCCGGAATATATGTACCAATGCTCCCGGTGCTTTGATTGCTACCAAATTGTATAAGAAATACAACGAAGACAAGTATTTATCAGATGCTAAAATACTCCATAAATTTGCCTACGACAATAATTACTTAACATTGGGAGATGGTAGAATAGAGGAACCTCCTTTAACCTATACGCAAGGTACGTATGGAGAAGCAAGTAGGCAATTGTATCATATTACAAATGAAAAATATTATCTGACATGTGCAGAAAAAGTAATTAGCTATGTCACAACCAGTGATAGGTGCTTAACTAATGGCATTTTGCGTAATGAAGGTCCGTCTATGGACCAAAGCATCTTTAAAGCTGTTTTGATTCCTTATATAGTCAATTTGGCATTGGATGAAGCTGCTAATAGTACACTTAGGCAGAATCTGATTCTTTTCCTGCGAAAAAATGCAGAAACGTTGAGCGCAAACTTGACTCGTGGAACTTATCCGGAAATGTATTGTAACTATTATTGGGGATCCATATTTACTGGAAATATTGCTTCTATGGGCGCACAAGCAAGTGGAGCTTCTCTTTTGGAAGGTGTTCTCCGATTGAATACAGCACTAGAAAATAATTAGTCATAAGCATCACTGTTTAAAATGAAGCAATGCAACCTTAATTATTCATGCGAATCAGTTGTTGAATGTAAGTTCTTGTTTTTAAGAAATTCTTTGATGCTAAAATAGCTTTGATACGCTCCGTAGAACAGATAGAAGGTATATTATTGAATATAAGATAAATAATAAGCAGCTTGCCATTGTTTAAATCCAGCTCAATGACAGGCTGCTTAAATTATAATTACTTATAGTATGCTGCAGATATGATTATAAAAGATCTAATATAATCTAATATAAATAGAGAACTTTAAATTAAAAAACAGAGAAGTTTTGCAAATTCACTTTTAAAGATTAAATTTGCAAACAGTAAAATAAGAGCAGCAATGATAGAACGAATACTGAAATCCAAGCTAATTGAAATGGCAAATAAATATCCGATTGTTACATTGACAGGACCTAGACAATCTGGAAAATCAACATTATTGAGGAATTCCTTTCAGGACTATGAGTATGTGTCTTTGGAAGATCCTGATATGAGACTATTTGCTACAGATGATCCGAGAGGATTTCTTTCCACCTACCCGGATAAAACAATTATCGATGAAGTTCAAAGAGTTCCGTCACTTTTCTCTTATATCCAAACGCATACCGATAAAGAGAATAAAGAAGGTATGTATATGCTGGCCGGATCTCATAACTTCTTATTAATGGAAAGTGTGAATCAATCATTAGCTGGACGTACGGCAGTACTCAAGCTACTACCGTTTTCGCATTATGAAATGGAAAAAGGAGAAATATTGCCATCCAGTGTAAATGAAGAAGTTTTTAAGGGAGCTTATCCACGTATTTATGATAAAGCTATAAATCCGGATGATTATTATCCTTTCTATATACAAACATATGTAGAAAGAGATGTGAGATTATTACGTAATATTGGGGATCTAAGTAAATTTATTAAATTCCTCAAATTATGTGCAGGTCGCATAGGGCAATTATTAAATCTTTCATCATTAGCAAATGAATGTGGAATTTCTGTCACAGCAGCTACTAACTGGTTATCTATATTAGAAGCAAGTTATATCTGTTATTTACTGAAACCTGATTATAACAATTATGCCAAACGATTGGTAAAAACTCCTAAGTTATATTTTTATGATACAGGGCTAGCCTGTTCTTTACTTGACATACAAAATGCAGAACAAATAACTACTCATTTTTTACGTGGAGGATTGTTTGAAAATCTTGTCATCAATGAATTTGTAAAAGAATCCTATAATAGAGGTGTTGAACCGGGATTATCATTTTGGCGTGATAGTACTGGCAATGAGGTTGACTTATTAAGAATGGTTGGCGGGAAACAGTATGCCTATGAAATCAAATCAGGAGCAACTTATTCACCGGATTTCTTTAAAGGTATTTCAAAATGGGCTAAACTATCTAATACTCCAACGGAACAATGTTTCGCGATTTATAATGGAGATAAGGATATAAAAACATCTGTCGGTCAAGTGAATGGATGGAATCATTTTAGTCTGTTTTAAACCGCCACTAATATATCATGTCTTTATTCCATCTTATTTGATCCCTGAAACTACATTTGGGGATATATTATTTCTTTATCATGCATGAACTGTTGATATTTTATTCTAAAATTAGAATTTGTTGAAACAATCTGGGATACCCCAAATCCTAGAAATAAATCATTTTTATAGACTACAAAAACACTCGAAAAACCAACTAATTACAACACAGAAACAAGACATGTTAGCTATACATATCTGATAATAAACTAAATAACTAAAAAAAACTTAGTCTGGACAGGACCCGGAAAACCAACTTTGCACGGATGACTTCGCCGGACATTGGGCTCATAATGCCAATCTTTCCGTGAAAGCGATCATGGGAGTGGCCGGATACAGTGAAATTGCTCGGATGCTCGGATTGAATGATGTAGCAGACAAATATGCGGCTATAGCCAAGAAAATGGCGGTGAAATGGGAAGAAATGGCGAATGAGGGAGATCATTACCGTCTGGCTTTTGACCGTAAAGATACCTGGAGCCAAAAATACAATATGGTTTGGGATAAGTTGTGGAATCTGAATTTATTTCCTAATAATGTAATTGGAAAAGAGCTCAATTATTATCTAACAAAACAGAATCCTTATGGACTCCCTTTGGATTCTCGTAAAGAATACACAAAATCCGACTGGATCATGTGGACGGCAGCTATGTCATCAGATAAGGAAACTTTCCAGAAATTCTCTGATCCTGTCTATAAATATATCAATGAAACAGTCTCTCGTGTACCTATCAGCGACTGGCACCATACAGACAGCGGTAGATGGGTAGGCTTCAGAGCCCGTTCGGTGATCGGAGGATACTGGATGAAGGTATTAATGGATAAAGTTCAGAATAATCAATAAAGTTAGCACGACGTTTACTTCAAATTTATGCATATGAGATCTTTAAAGAATATTACTATAAAATCAAATTATCTCATTTTGCCCATAGCATTATTGTTCATCAATAATGCTATGGCAAAAAGTAGTTGAAATGACAAAGGCTTACAAAATATGGGCTAAACGCTGTATAGTAGAACCTTACCCAAAACAGAAAAAAAGAAATAAGAATGTTTTTTATACACACAACTTTTTAACGTTATTACTATGAAACATCAAAACTTGGAATTTAAGTGGATGTGTCTACTCTTTCTAGCTCTGCTACTCTCTCCTCCTCTACTTTGGGGACAGAATCATAGCATTAAAGGGCAAATTGTAGATGCAAAAAGTAATGAACCTTTAATAGGAGTAAATATTACTGTTGAAGGCACTTCGAATGGTACCATTTCTGACATAGATGGTCGGTTTACGCTATCTGTAGCTGCTAATGCCGTACTCAAAATCTCTTATATCGGCTATCAAGAAAAGAAAATCAAAGTGGATGATCTGAAAAAAGAGCCTATCATTTCTCTGGAAGAAGACAGCAAGCAACTAGAAGAAGTAGTGGTAGTAGGTTATGGTATTCAGAAAAAGGTATCAAGTGTAGGCGCCATTACCCAAACTAAAGGAGAAGAATTGTTGAAAGGAGGTAATATTACTTCTGTATCAGAAGCTTTACAAGGCAAACTAAATGGTTTGGTAGCTATCAATACGTCAGGCAAGCCTGGAGCAAGTGATACCAAAATGTACATTCGTGGTAAGGCTTCCTGGCAAAACTCTGACCCTTTAGTATTAGTGGATGGTATAGAAAGGGATATGAACGATGTTGACATGAATGAAATCGAGTCTATATCTATTCTAAAAGACGCTTCTGCTACAGCTGTATATGGGGTTCGAGGTGCAAATGGTGTAATATTGTTAACAACCAAACGCGGACAAGATAAGAAACCAAACATCAATTTTTCTACAAGCTTTGGTATTAAACAGACTACTGCAAATATGGAATGGGCAGATTATGTTACATCTATGAAAATGTATAATGAAGCTGTAGCTAATGACAACAACTGGAATCAACAAATTAAACAATCTGTCATCAATGCTTGGTCAAATGCTTTTGATACAGGCAACTACGGCCCTTATAATGATGTCTTTCCACAAGTAGACTGGTGGGATGAGTTGGTTAAACCAGGTTTTTCCCAACAATATAATGTGAATATCAGCGGAGGAACCAATTTCATGCGTTACTTCGCCTCCATCGGTTATCAAAATGACGGTGATATTTATGATTTACAGAAACAGGAGAATTTTGATCCAAGGAACTACTATCGCCGTTATAACTGGCGTTCAAATTTAGATTTTAATTTAACTAAAACGACTTCCTTATCAGTAAATATTGCAGGGAAAATGGGATACCGCAATGACAATTTTGCTGATGATGTGTACACTAGAATCATTGCGGCACCAACCAATTCCTTCCCGATAAAGTATAGTGATGGCTATTGGGGAGATGGATCTACTGCCGGCTATAATCCTGTTTGTAATATGAATACAAATGGATCACAACTGTATAAAACCTTTCAAGGATGGTATGATGTTCGTTTGGAACAAAAACTGGACTTTCTAACTAAAGGACTAAAAGCTGCCGCTAAAGTTTCATACACCTCTGCTTCCACTACTCGTTCTAGTATAAAGACTGGTGAAATTTGGGGTAACAATGATTTTGAATCCAGAAACAGTATTATTAAATACCATCGCGAATATGATTATTCTAATCCGACAGTCAATGCAGATGGTTCCCTCACTTACCCCATGATTTTGGAAAAACGATGGCCAAATGATGAGGATATTGAACTCCCTCCCAACGTTTCTTATGATAATTTGGATGGTTATAATCGTAAGTTATATTACGAATTCTCTGTGGAATATAATCGTTCATTCGGGAGTCATAATGTAACAGCGTTAGCTCTGATGAACCGTCAAGTATCTGATTCAAAAGATGATAAAGTTATCAAATTCCCAAGTTATCGTGAAGAATGGGTGGGACGTGTTACTTATAACTGGAAAGAACGTTATTTGGCAGAGATGAATATCTCTTATACAGGTTCGGAAAAATTTGCCCGAGGACAACGCTTCGGCCTGTTCCCTTCCTATTCTTTGGGATGGCGTGCTTCAGAAGAACCTTTTATAAAGAAACATGTTGGAGATGTGCTGACTAACCTAAAATTTAGATATTCATACGGAAAAGTCGGTAGTGATGCAGCTGCTGCACGTTGGAATTACATCCAATTATTTAATTCTTTAGGAAGTATTGAATTAGGAAATACACAAGGAGTCACACATAGCCCGCTCTATACAGAAGGAGATATTGCTAACTTGACTTCAACATGGGAAAAAGCGACTAAACATAACTTTGGAATAGAAATTGGCTTATGGAATAAGTTAGATTTAACTTTGGATTTATTTAAAGAGAATCGTAAAGATATTCTAATGACTCCACAAACCACATCTTCCATTGTAGGAGCTACTTTTAACGCTATCAACCGAGGAGAAACGAAAAATCATGGTTTAGAATTAGAGTTACGCTGGAATGACAAAATCGGACGTAATTTTAATTACTGGGGAGCTTTAACTTTTGCAGCCAGCGAAAACCGGATTGTCTATAAAGATGATCCTAGAAATGCGGATGAGCACTTGAAAGCTGCAGGTAAACCGATTGATTATCAAAACCGTTTTATTGCGGTCGGTAATTATGGTTCGATAGACGATGTGTTCAATTACGCACAAACAGCTATAAATGGTACTACAGCATCACAAGTAATTCCGGGAGACCTTATCTATATAGACTTCAATGGAGACGGGATAATCAACTCAAACGACAAGGTAGTTGTAGACGAATTGAATTACCCATTGACTACCATCGGATTTTCTTTCGGGTTCAATTGGAAAGGACTTAACTTCAGTGCAATGCTCTATTCGCCACGCAATATATATAAGTTACAGTTCGATCAATATCTGTGGGATTTTCCAGCTTCAAACATACGTGTTCAACCAAAATCCATGGAACGATGGACGCCGGAAACAGCTAATTCATCGGGTGTTATGCGACCTGCTACACACTTGAACAATACATACAACAAAGTGGAAAGTACTTATCGCTATTCCGACTATTCGTATATACGATTAAAGAACATGGAGATAGGATATACATTCCCTAAAAAATGGTTGAGTGAAGCCCATATCTCTAATCTTCAGGTTTACATGAACGGGAATAATTTACTAACCTTCTGGAAAGGGGACAAACGCGTGGACCCTGAAACAGGAGGTGTTGGCAGCTATCCGATTGTCCGTACTTACACTTTAGGACTAAGAGTTTCATTTTAATCATATTCAAAAGAAATAAAGATGAGAAAAGTATTATTATATATCTGTTCAGTTTTCATTCTTGGCGGGATGACAAGCTGTGAAGACTTCTTAGATAAAAGGGAAGATGTAGGATTGACAGAAGATGATATCTTTAGGGATTACTATTCCTTACGAGGTTTCTTAGACCAATCTTTCAACCAATTGGAAAATGTTATGGTGATGGATAATTGGGAAAATGGACGCGCATTTGTCGGTCTCTTTGCAGACGAAATGGCAACTACAGATAATTCATCTGCCGTTTTTACTTTACATTCCGGAAACTGGTTAAGTAATGCCAAATCAAATAAGACTTTCGAAATCGGTAATGCTGGAAGTACAGCTATATCTCGATCATATAAGGCGTTGCGTATCAATAACCGCATTATTAATGATATCGATAAGGCTCCTTTGACACCTGAACAAAAAAATGAGATTCTGGGACAAGCTTATTTCTATCGTTCTTGGTTCTACTTTCAGATAATCAAAAGATATGGGGGGATGCCTATTATTGACAAGGTCTTTGAAGGTGGAGATGATGATATTCCCCGTATGACCTACCATGAATCACACGACTGGATGATGGAAGATATACAAAAAGCAATCTACATGTTACCTGACAGTTGGGATGATCCAAACTATGGAAGACCCACAAAAATTGCAGCAATGGCACTTAAAGAATGGGCACAGTTGTTTGATGCAAGTCCATTGATGCAGAATGATTTAAATTCTACAGAAAACAAAGGCTATGACACGGAACGCGCAAAATCCGCAGCAAAATCAGCTTATGAAGTAATACGTTATATGGATGGAAGCAAGTCTGCCCCTTATCCCTATGGTTTGGCTAGTAAAGAAGAATATACGAATGTTTTCTATTTTAAATATCCACCTGTGCATCAACCGGAATACATTTGGGTCAAGCGACAATTTCCTAACGCTGCTAATCAAAACCAAAAACGCACTATCCGCACATTCTGGCAATATGAGGATCTTGCATTCGGTTCGGGACCAGATGGAAATTCCATGTGCTGCCCAAGTTTGAATATCGTCAACATGTTTGACAAGAAGGGAGCAGACGGTATTTATTACCCGATTGATGACCCACGAAGCGGCTATGCACTTGACTATGACCATAAACCATTTGAGGATCGTGATCCCCGTTTCTACAACAACATACTTTTACCTGGAACAACTTGGGGACATTACGCTGATGGACGTACCTATTACATTACAACCTACAAAGGAGGAGCAGCCTATCAGCACATGTTAACTCAAAAAGACTGCAACAAACGAATGTTCACAGGATTTATGTGTAAAAAGTTCATGTGGCCGGAATGCAATCAGTATCTTGAAAAGAACAATCCGAACTGTTGGTGGGACTATCGCTTCCTCACCATATATATCCGTGCTTCGCAAATTTATTTAGATTATGCAGAAGCGCTATTTGAGGGTTGTGGAAGTGCTACGGCAACTATTGAAGGATGTCCTATATCAGCTGCAGAAGCTATTAATATTCTTCGCAGACGAATTGGCTTAACAGATCTGCCATCAGATATTGTAGCCGATCCTGATAAATTCCGTGCAGCTTATCGCCGTGAGCGTGCCGTAGAATTAATGTTTGAAAATCATCGTTGGTGGGATATCCGCCGCTGGATGATCTTGGAAGAAACATTCAAGGATACTTATCCTATTAAAGGAGCATTATTCACACCACGAGAATCTAATCATGGAAGTATCACGGATAAGTCTACATTGACTTATGATTATGAACAAATCGATATAACTCCGGAAGTGCGTTCTTTTACAAAGAAGAATTACTGGTATCCTTTGCCTCAACATGACGTAGACGCATTGAATAATTTGCAACAAAACCCATATTGGTAATTAAAATGGCTTAATCAAATGAAAAGATATAATAAATTCATATTTATTCTGTTTGTCACTGCTATATTATCCGGCATAGCCACTTCGCTAGAAGCACAGGATAAACCTAAAAAGAAAAAAACAGCCCTTATTGAAGTGAAAGGGCTGGTGACAGACAACACAGGTAAACCGCTAAGCGGAGTAACAGTATTGAGCGGTGAAGGTTCTATTATAAACTATACAGATGCAAATGGAAAATTTGCACTCAAAACAAAAGCTGATGGAACCTTATTAATTGAAGCGTTCGGTTATAAAGATGTTGTAATAAACCTCGCAAAAGAACAACCCACTGTCATCAAATTACAAAATGAAGATCTATATGCTTCAGAAAGGGACATACACGAACGTGCAGACGGTGGAAAAACGTATCAGCGGGACCTGGTAGGTACAGTATCCAAGTTATCTATGGAAAATGTATTAAAATACCCTGATTTACAATTATCCAATGCCTTACAAGGACAGGCTGCCGGACTAATTGCTATTTCCGGTGATGGCGGCTTGGGCTATAACACATCAACATTATATGTACGTGGACAACACAATAATGGAACAAATACGGCCTTGGTTATTATTGACGGAATAGAACGCCCGATAGATGATATTTTACCGGAAGAAATAGAATCCATCGAAGTTTTAAAAGATGCTACAGCCAAAATCCTGTATGGAGCAGCTGCCACAAACGGAGTGGTCTTGGTACGTACTAAAAGAGGAGAAGCTCATAAACGAATTGTTCGTGTCGGGGTAGAATACGGTATACAGCCCTCTACACGTGTACCTAAGTATCTGGATTCCTACAACTATTCAAAATTGTTTAATGAAGCTCGTATAAACGATGGGATGAATCCTTATTATACTGACACGCAATTAGAAGGATACAGAAATAGTAGTGGAGTCAATGATGTATTGTATCCAAATGTTGATTATTACAATGAGTTCTTATTAAACCAAAATATCTACCGAAAAGGTACAATTGAGTTTAATGGAGGTAATGAAGGTGTGAAATACGCATTAGTTGGTGGATATACTGGTGGTTCCGGATTAGAAAAAGTTGGAGAACGTTCGGCTTTACACCGTATGAATGCACGTGGTAATCTGGATATTAAAATCACCGATTTTCTTACAGTAACAGCAGATGTTGCAGCTCGTGTGGAACTGAAAAACTGGGGAGCAAAAGATGGTGCAGGCATATTCAGTACATTATCTTCTAATCGTCCCAATGAGTACCCTTTCATTATTCCTAATGAAACATTATCGGGACAGTTTACCCCCAATGAAGATGGCACGCCATTCTTCGGAGCCAGCACACGGATAGTAGACAATTTATATGCAGATATGGTTTATGGAGGTGACACTTCCGAAAGGTATGTAAATAGCCAAACAAACCTTGGAGCAAATTTTGACTTCAATAAATACGTTAAGGGATTGACATTTAATGCTTATGTAACTTTTGACAATTATAGTTACTTACGTCAAGAATTAAGGAATACTTATCCGACCTATGCCATTGACACTTATAGTGATTTAGACGGTGAAACTATCACCCGATATACACAGATGAAAAAGCTGGATTTGCCCAAAACGCAAAAGATAGCCTCCAATAATACCTACCGCTATTTTGGTATGCGTGCAGATATAGGATATGAACGCACATTAGGAGTGCATGACTTTTCAGCAATTGGCGCATTCCGGTATACAAAGAATGAGATGACAGGAATGACACAAGATTTTAAAGATGCCAACATCTCTCTGCGTTTAAACTATAGTTATGACAAACGCTATCTAGCCGAGCTAACTCTGGCTGGTATGGGGTCCAACAAATTTGATAAAAACGATCGTTTTTTCTTTTCTCCGGCTGTAGGAGCTTCATGGATAATTTCTAACGAAAGTTTCATGAAAGAAGTAAAGGCTGTTAACTTTCTGAAGCTAAAAGCAAGTTTCGGTGTATTAGGCTATACAGGTAATACTGGATTCTTCTTGTATCAAACTGGTTGGAATAATAATGGCAACTATAATTTCTTCCAGGATCAAACAGATCATAAAGTTAGTTTAGCTCGCTGGGGAAATCCTGATTTAACATGGGAATACTCTCAAGAGTTTAATATTGGTATCGAAGGATTATTCTTTAATAATCGCCTAAGCACAGAACTCAATTATTTCCATGAATGTAGAAAAGATATCATCGGAGTGAATAACGCCCAATATGCCGCTACAGCAGGGAATTATACCATGTATGAAAATATCGGCCAAGTGACTAATCAAGGTATAGATATTGCAATCAACTGGAAAGGGAATATCGGACGGGACTTTTTATACACAGTCGGAGCCAATATGACTTATTCAAAAAATAAATTAGATAAATGGAATGAAATAGAAGGAGTGGAAAGCTATCGTAAAGCCATTGGACGGCCTACTAGTACTATTTTTGGCTTACAAGCACTAGGATTATTTGGAAAAGACATTCCATTAGAAGATCACTCATTACAATCATACGGTATATATCAAAACGGCGATATTGCATACGCTGACTTAAACAACAATGGGATTGTAGATGATAATGACCGTATGAGCCTAGGGCAAAGTTTTCCTGTAACCACTTGGGGAATCAATGTAGACCTCAAATACAAAGGGTTTGGACTTTATATGTTAGGAACTCTTCATACAGGTATTACTCAATTATGTACAAACGCTTATTATTGGAATAATGGTCTGAATGGATACTCTGAATTAGCATTAAATCGCTACCATGAGGTTAATAATCCTTCAGGTACAATGCCCCGATTAACAACAACGACAGAAAGCAATAACTTTCGTGATTCCAGTTTCTGGACAGAGAATGGCTCATTTTTCCGTTTGAAAAATATAGAACTTAGTTATACATTTGAAAATAAGGCAGGTAGATTCTTTGCAAACAAATGTAAACTATTCGTACGTGGTACAAATTTGCTTACCTTCTCTAAAATAAAGGATCTGGACCCGGAAAGATTAAATGCCGGAATCACAAATTATCCGGCCTATATGACTGTAACCGGCGGTTTATCCGTCTCTTTCTAAACTTAAAAAATATGCAAATATGAAAATAAGCAAATTAATACTGTTAGCCTGTGTTTGGGGAAGTATTGTTTCTTGTGAAGATCTGCTTGACCCTAAATTGACAAATGAATGGTCCAGTGAGACCGTATGGACTAATCCCGATATGGCACAAGCCGTTTTGACGCAAGTATATGCAGATTTAATGGTTGTTCCGGATCATTATGATGATAATTTCTTAGATGCTGCAACAGACAATGCACTAACCCGAAATTATGGTTCGAGTGTATACCGGGCTAGCATGGGAGCATTCAGCCGATCAACAAATCCACTTGGAAATTGGGACAATATGTATGATAAGATACAAAGCATCAATCTATTCATGGAAAAAGGAGTTACAGATGATGTAATATACAATCGTGTAAGTAAAGAAACTGATCAGGCAATAAAGACTCGTTTACTTGGCGAAGCCTATTTTTTAAGAGCATGGTGCAGCTTCAAATTGTTACAAACTTATGGAGGACGAACAGACGAAGGAGAAGCATTGGGATATACGATCACCAACCATTTCATTGGTGATAAGGAATCTGCGAAGCCGAGCCTGTTTAAACGTGACTCGTATAAAGATTGCGTCAGCCAGATTGTTTCCGACTGTGAAGAAGCTGCAAGACGTTTGCCTGTAACTTACACAGGAGATGATGTAGTTGTCGGAAAATCTAAAATTGGTAGAGCTTGCGGATTAGCGGCAAATGCTCTTAAAGCAAGAACTTTGCTCTATGCAGCAAGTCCGGCTTATCAAGACAAGGATGTAATTCAAATAAATGGCATGGGTAATTTTACTGTATTAAATGAAGCTACTTATCAAGCTGGTTGGGAGCGTGCTGCTCTTTTTGCCAATGAAGTGCTCAAAGACGCAGGGATAAACTATACCTTTACAGCGATGGCTGCTAAAGATTTGGCTGACGCTGGCAGTGATACCCCGGCCGATTTTATTTTCCGCACCTACATGGGACTTGTACATGGTATGGAAAGCCGACACTATCCTCCTTTTTATTTGGGAAATGCACAAACAATTCCTTCCCATAATTTAGCTGCCGCCTTTCCTGCCAAAAATGGTTATCCAATAACAGATTCACGTTCATTATATGATGAGCAAGATCCGTATTTGATAGCTAGAGATAACCGATTCAATATGAATCTATATTATCAAGGAAAAAAATTTGGAGCTTATAACTCAAACATTGATGTATCTGAAGGTGGAAAAGATTCAGAGAGTTTTCACATTTATGCCAGTCGTTCGGGATATTATTTATCTAAGTTCTTGTCTACTACACAAAAAAATATGCTGGATCCGATTCAAACATTGAATTCTCGGCACTTTAACCCATTATTACGTAAAACAGAAGTTTGGCTGAATTATGCAGAAGCCGCCAATGAAGCATGGGGACCTGAAAGTAAAGGTGACGACTGTAAATATAGTGCTTATGATGTCTTAAAAATCATACGTGAAAAATCAGGTGGTATCACAGATGCTACCTATTTGTCAGAAGTAGCTTCTGAAGGAAAAGCAGCATTCCGGAAATTAATCCAAAATGAACGTCGTATAGAATTTGCTTTCGAAGATCACCGTTTTTGGGATTTACGCCGCTGTTTACTTCCCCTAGATACCACTATTGAAGGAATACAAGTGACAAGAACAGACAACGGTCTTTCTTATGAAATAAAAGAAATAGAACAACGTCCGTTGGATGCACTTCGCTATTACTATTTGCCGTTACCTAACGACGAATTATTAAAGAACCCAAACCTCAAAAATAATATGGGGTGGAATAATAACTAATATTATATACGATTATGAAAATTGCAAAAATAATATTGCTTGCTTTGACGACTTGTTTATCGTCTTGCTATGAAGATTATACGCATGATTATGAAACTACAAATGTTGGTTTTGCTTTACAGAACCCATTGCGTACAGTAATATCAGACCGTGACATGCCTATATATGTAGGAGTATCATTAGGAGGTAAACGAGAAGTTGACATGAATGATTGGGCTAAATTTACCTTGGATGCTTCTTTATTAGAGGGTACTCCTCTTACACTTCTTCCCGAAGAGTATTACATATTGGAAGATCCGGAGATATTTAAAGTGCGGAAATCTAATTTACCTGTAGCAGATGTTGAAATCAAGTTTACAGATGCTTTTTATACAGATCCGTTAAGTCTGACTACCCATTATGCTCTCCCTTTCAAAGTTACAGAAAGTTCCATGAACACTATTCGCGAGGGAGCGGATTATTCTATTGTAGCAATCAAGTATGTCAGTTCCTTTTCCGGAGTTTACTACCTTCAAGGTGAAGTAAGTGAAGTAGACGATAATGGAAATACAATAGAAGGTACCACTGTGGTGTATAAAGAAAAAGACTTGATAAATAATAATACATTGGAACTAAGTACTCTCGCGAAAAATAAATTGTTAAGACCCGGAGTAGCAAACTTAGCAAAAAGCAACATCAATCGTTTCCAGTTGACAATCGACAACAACGGCGAATCTGGTTCAGACTACAATGTTCAAATAGAAGGTATAGAAGGAGGAGTTACAATCATTGAAGGAAATGGCAGCTACATTGCCCAAAGTCCGACTTACACCTTCAACAGTGGAGACAAACCTTGTCCGGAAATCAACCTGAATTACACCTATGAATTGGCAGGCAAACGCTATAAAGTGAAAGAACAATTAGTGTTACGTCGCGATCCTGTGAATGATTTACGAGTAGAATCATGGAAGTAATCTAAAAACTTGAGACATGGGGAACTATATTGGTTTCTCATGTCTCAAAATGATAACAATAAAATGGCTTCTCATACACCTATCAGCAATCGTCACCACACTGAAGGTGATAAATGAGGTGACCTCATCATCAATCAATCTACTATGGTGTTAACTCAAAATTTATACGTATGAAGTTCTTAAAGAAAATGTTGTTGGTTGGGCTACTTCCTGGCTATTTGATATGCCAGGCACAAAATGTCCAAAACAAAGAAGATGTACCCTTGGACTTAGGATATCGTGTACTCCCTATGGGAGATTATAACGGTTCAGCCTATACAATCTCGGGTAAACAGTTACGCAATCTACCTGTTACAAATCTTTCGGCAGTATTAGCCGGACTGGTACCTGGTTATTTTGCCCGACAAGTGCAAGGTGGTGGATTAGTGAATGAACAGAATTCATTCTGGATAAGAGGACAAAGAAGTAATTCGCCCGATGTATTAGTACTGGTTGATGGACAGGAACGGGATTTTGCTGTTTTGTCATCACACGAAGTAGAATCAATTACCGTATTGAAAGATGCTGCAGCAACAGCCTTATATGGAATGCGTGCAGGCAGTGGAGCTATTCTGGTTACAACTCGTAAGGGAGCAAAGGGAAAACCACAGGTTGAATTGACAGCTCAAATTATAGCTCAACAACCACTTAAAGAATTAAAATCATTAAACGCAGCCGATTATGCAAAACAGCACAACATAGCCCGCCATAATGACAATCTGGATCCCTTGTATTCAAACTATGATATAATGAATTATGCTAAGAATGATCCTAATTCCATTTTATATCCCAATGTAGATTGGGCTGATAAATATTTGAAGGATATCCGATGGAGCCAGCGCTATAATCTTAATATCCAAGGAGGAACAGAAAAAAGTACATATTTCGTGAATGCAATGTATACTCGTAACAATGGCTACTTCAATACAGATGATTCACATGATTATAATACCAATCACTCTGCTGAACGGTTTAATATCCGTTCCAATATCGATTTTGCCGTAACTCGCACTACCCAACTGGATGTAAATCTGTATGGCTGGTATCAAAGTCAGAATGGCCCTGGCAGCGGAGCCGAAAATATCTATAAAAATCTAGTCACATTACCGCAAGGAATCTTCCCAGAATGGTACAATGACCAAGGATATACAGATCAATACGGCAATGTTATCAATGCAGAAGATGGGAAAATTGTAGCAGGAAATGCATTCCGTGAAAATCCATGGGCAATGCTAAATCGCTCCGGCTACTTCCAGGACAAACAATTGTATGGTTCTTTCCGTACAAAACTCTCACAGGATCTTTCCTTCATAACAGAGGGATTAAAAGCTTCTGTTGCTCTATCCATGGATTCACGCACAATTTCTTCTATCAGACGTACAATAACTTTCGCATATTACGAAAAGGATGCCACGAATGAAGATGTTCTCCGCCGGACCCGCGAGGATGACTCGATGATAAACAAGGTAGATAATACCAGTTCTTTCCGCCGGACCGGTATCGTGGCTCAATTAGATTATAACCGTACCTTTGGAAAACATGGAGTTTCGGCTTTAGCTTTCTATGAACAATATGAAAGCAATGATGAAATGGTATTGCCAACCCGATTCCAAAGCGTAAATGGTTGGTTCGGCTATAATTATGATAAAAGATATGGCATCGATGTTATCGGAGCTTATCAGGGATCTCACAAATTTGGTCCGGGACACAAATTCGGTTTCTTCCCTACAATATCTGCCGGATGGACTGTTTCTAACGAATCTTTCTGGAAAGATGCAAAAAAAATAGTGCCCTACCTGAAGCTAAAAGCATCTTATGGACAAGTCGGCAACTCATCCGGCGTAGACGCCTTTTATTACAGGGGACGTATGTGGCCGCAAAACGAAGTCTATATCACAGGGGTAAACATGGGAACAAAGCTTGGAGGATACATTCAGGATATACTTCCAAATCCCGGATTGACTTGGGAGAAAGCCAGAATTCTGAATATCGGAATAGATACCCGACTATTTTCAGACCGGTTATCTGTTACAGCAGAATTTTTTAAAGACAACCGTCATGATATGTATGTAGTAAATAACAAAATCAGTTCTCTTGTCGGCAATGTAAAGGAATTTAAGCAGAATATAGGCAAAATCAATAGCCATGGAGTAGACTTATCTGCCATGTGGAATTCAAATATTGCAGACTGGAGCTATTTCATAGGTGGTACATTCTCTTATTCTACGAATGAACTGATTGCAAACGGTGAAGTAGATCAGCCATACGAATGGTTGAAGAATCAGGGACGGCCTTTAGGAGAAAATCGAGGATACATTGCAAAAGGCTTTTTCAATTCTTGGGAAGAAATAGCAGCCTCTCCTGTACAAACATTCTCTGATGTCCAACCAGGTGATGTACGTTATGAAGATATAAACAAAGACGGACAGATTGACGTAAACGATATGGTGCCTATCGGTTACGGAGACATTCCCAGAATTATGTATGGTATTAACTTAGGAGTCGGCTACAAAGGATTTTCGATCACCGCATTATTTCAAGGAGCAGCAAAAGTCTCTCGTCAATATTCGGACATAGTGATGAATCCTTTCACAGATAACGGAACCATATTTGAGCATCAACTTGATTACTGGACACCCGAACACCAGAATGCAACATTCCCACGTTTAACAACACTGGACAATGCCAATCTTAATAACAGGCAGATAAGTACATTAAATGTGAAGGATGCTGATTTCTTAAGATTAAAAACACTGGAAGTTGCCTATGACTTTCCTACAAAAATGATACAGAAAATCCATCTTAAGGGATTGAGACTTTTCCTTAGCGGAACGAATCTGATTACCTGGACAAAATATAAATGGGTTGATCCTGAAGCTCCTTCACTGGCAGCTCCTTTGACGAGAAACATGAGTATAGGTTGTTCCTTAAAATTCTGATAGCATGAAAAAATCGATAATTTATTTGACAATAAGCGCAACACTAACATTTTCCGGTTGTGATTATCTGGATGACATGCCCTATGACTGGGCCCAGCCTGATGATATTTTTACGAATGAACAGAACTATCTGAAACCGATTAATCAGGTGTATGCATATATTCCCGAAGGCTTCAACCACGTAGGAAATGCCTTTTTAGATGCAGCCACCAATGATGGAATAAGTACAATCATAGATTCGGATATTCATAAGTTGTCTCGTGGGTATATCACTTCTTCAAATCCGATTGAAGAATGTTGGAATAAGTCATACAAGGGAATTCAACAAGCCATTTTTGCCCGCAAGTATTTGCGTGAGGCTGACTTGGTGTTACAAAATAAGACAGAAGAAGACATCCAGGCATTTAAAGATACCTATTGTGCGGAAACTGAATGTTTACAAGCCTTATTTGAGTTTAACCTGTTAAGACACTACGGAGGCTTTCCTATCGTCGATCGTATTTACGAAGTTAACGATCCTGAACTGCAGACAAAGGCAAGAGACTCTTTCAAAGACTGCGTCAATCACATCGTACAGTTATGTGAGAGTGCTGCCGCTGTATTGAAAGTTGATCCGGAAGGTGGGAATGGTTCTTATGGCCGTATGACTAAAGGAATGGCACTTGCTATTAAAGCCAAGACATTACTCTATGCCGCAAGTCCACTCTACAACAGAACAGATAATAACGATCCACTACTAGGCTACACTGACGGCTCGGATGTGACGGAACGTTGGAAACTTGCAGCCAAAGCTTGTGCAGATGTAATCAATCTAAATGCAGACGGAACAATATCTCCGGATGGAAGTAAAAAATATAGTTTGATAGCTCTTACTGCTGCTAAGACGTACGACAAGATCTTTATCAATGCCAATCCTAATCCGGAATATATCCTATTCTATACGGCTGCTAAGGACAATGCTCTGGAAAACAGACATTATCCCCCTACAATCTCAAAAGATCAGGGAGGAGGTACAGTACCTTCACAGCAATTGATCGATGCATTTACCATGAAAGATGGAAGCGATTATACCCATTCTTCTGACGGTGCAAGCATGTATACTAACAGAGACCCGCGTTTGACAGCAATTATCGGATATGACGGTTCGGTTTATGGAAAGAATACCATTTATACGCGAATTAGCGATAACACAACCATAGACGGACTCAACCAAGTAAAGAACCGTTCGACCAATACAGGATATTATTTAGCTAAATTCCTGGACAAAACACTGAACTTCGGACAGGCCAATGTGGGTACCGTTTTCCACTTATTCCCGATGATTCGCTTATCTGATATCCTACTTTCCTACGCAGAAGCCATGCATCACGCTTACGGCATGAGTGCGGATCCAGAAGGCTATGGTTTGACAGCAATAGAAGCCGTACAAAAAATACGTACCAGAGCAGGATTCGGAACAAATGATAAATTTCTTAATGGGGTGACAGATAACAACTTTATGGAAAAAGTGAAACAAGAACGCCGTATCGAACTCTGTTTTGAAGAACATCGTTACTTCGATTTGCGACGTTGGATGGATGGCAATCAACTTAGAGAACCTATTATCGGAATGAAAGTAGAAGAAAATGCTTCCGGGCTTCATTATACACGCATTACAGTAGATGAAGCACGCAATTTTAAAGATTACATGTATTATCATCCTATTCCTCTGAAAGTAATCAAGGAAAGCCCTTCCATCCAACAGAATCCAGGTTGGTAACGGGCATCAAAACTATTTAATAGATAGAAAACATGAAAAAGATAATAATATTATTCATATGCTTAACCAGCTCCATCTGGCATGTCTGTGCACAAACCAAAGTTAGCGGAATTGTTAAAGATGCCCAAGGAATGGAGATGATTGGCGCTACTGTCCTTCAGAAAGGGACTAATAATGGAATAGTGACTGGTTTGGATGGAAAATTTACTCTTACATTGTCCAACGAAGCAGAGCAAACACTTCTTATCTCAATGATCGGCTTTATAGAACAATCTATTGCCATAAAAAAGAATCATCCTTTTATCAATGTCACCTTGGAAGAAGACATTGCACAATTAGATGAAGTTGTTGTGGTGGGATATGGAACACAGAAAAAAGTATCTCTGACCGGTTCAATTTCTAATGTCGGAACTGAAGACTTGAAAAGCATGCCTGTATCAAGTGTCACAAACGCTTTAGGTGGCCGCATCCCAGGACTGGTAACCCGGCAAGAGAGCGGACGTCCCGGCGGTGATCAGGCTACAATGTTTATTCGTGGTCGCGCTTCATTGAACGATTCTAGCCCTTTAGTACTGATTGACGGGGTAGAACGGCCTATGGCACAAATCGACCCTGATGATATAGAAACTATCTCCGTGTTAAAGGATGCTTCTGCAACAGCCGTATACGGTGTACGAGGAGCAAATGGTGTAATATTGGTAACTACCCGGAGAGGTCGTGAGGGAGAGACTCGAATATCCTTCTCATCTGAATTCGGTATTACTTCCTTCAATCGTATATCCCAAACACAAAATGCAGAGTCCGTTTCAAGATTCATGCGTGAGGGTGCCATCAATGATGGCTTTGACCCATCTGATACCGGCAATACCCGTGGAATTTTCCTGTCAGAGTATGATAACTATCTCTATCGTACCCAGAAAAGTCCGTTTACACACCCGGACAACGACTTTGTAGATATGTTTACGAAGAACGGTTTCCAACAAAAATACAACGTCAACTTATCCGGTGGAAACAAGACAGTACGTTACTTTGTCTCTGTGGGATATTTCACGCAGACTGGTATGTTTGAGACAGATGTAGACAAAATTAAAGAACATGAAACGATACAAGCTCTTTTAGCAGCCTCGCCCGATGTAGCTAAAGGCTTATACAAAGAAGGGTATGATTCAGAATATAGGTACAACAGGCTCACTACCCGTTCGAATATTGATATCAACCTGACTGAAGATTTCAAAGTATCCGTGAATCTTGCTTATCGTTTCGGGAGTCAGAACCGCCCATACGGTTATGATGCCAACGGAGATGAAGCACTACGACTATTTGGTATGTTCTACCGTAATTCTCCCCAAGCTTTCCCAATCTTGAATGCAAACGGTACTTATGCCGCTGCCGATGGTATATGGAGACAGAATCCACTCGTAACATTATGCTATTCAGGATTTTTCCTCAATTTTAGCAATAAACTCGAGACAGATTTCGTTTTCAAATATAACCTAAGAAAACTATTGAAAGGATTAAGCATCGATGGAAAGTTCTCTTATGATGCCGGCTGGAACAATAACCGCAGCATACAACAACGTCCAAACATTTATCAATATAACCCGATAGCCGAAACTTATAAACAGGGACTTGAAATGGTGCTGCCTACAAAAGCCACTAATAAAACAGCAGCTACACATCGCAAATATGCTGAAGCAGCAGTTCGTTATAAACAATCCTTCTCAGGACATAACATATCCGGATTAGTTCTTTACAATATGAGTTACACCTCCACTCCCGGTGGACGTTATTCTTACGTGCCCCATATCTATCAGGCTTTAGTAGGACGTGTTAACTATGATTATGAGAATCGTTATCTATTCGAAATCAACGCCGGCTATAACGGTTCAAACCGTTTTGCAGAAGGACACCGCTATCAGCTTTTCCCTGCTGCATCAATGGGATGGGTACTCACTAATGAACCTTTCTTTAAAGAAAACCCAATCTTAAGTTTTACAAAACTACGCTTCTCTTATGGTGAAGTTGGAAATGACAAGCTGGGAAGTTTCTCTTACTACTATCGTTCAGGATATGATAATGGACTAGGTTATACTTTTGGAGAAACTCAGAATCCTGCAATTACAGGTCTGATTCAAGGAAAAAGTGCCAATGAAAATATCACTTGGGAAATTGCACGGAAATACAACTTAGGAATTGAGACAAAATGGTTGAAAGACAAAATATCCGCCAATATCGACTTTTTTAAAGAACGTCGTAGTAACATCCTATGTGAGCCGGAAAGATATTCTCAAGCAGCCGGTTCAAACGGACTGGCTCCTATAAACTATGGTGTCGTAACAAATCAAGGATACGATCTGGAAATAGGCTATCAAGATCAAAAAGGAGATTTTGGATATTCCGTAAAAGCGATTTACGGATATGCCCATAATAAGATTGTGGAGAAAAGTGAGTCAGTGAAACCCTATTCCTATATGTCACAGACCGGCAATCCTATCGGACAGTTCATCGGCTATATTTCCGACGGATTCTTTAGTTCTTATGAAGATGTAGCAAGTTCCCCCGTTCAATTCGGACAAGTAAGCCGACCAGGGGATATTAAGTATAAGGATTTGAATCATGATGGAGTGATTGACTCCAACGATCAGGCTCCTATCGGCTATAATCCGGTGCCCGAGATGACTTTTTCCCTTACCGCCGGTTTGAACTGGAAAGGATTTGATTTCAGTGTATTACTTCAGGGTGCTACCCGTTCATCCATTTATCTGCAAGGAGATATCGCATGGGATAATTCTTGGGGTAACTATTACGAAGAGCATATCGGAAGATGGACACCGGAAACAGCTGCAACTGCGACATATCCACGTTTCACCAAAGCAGCCACTGCCACACATCCCAATTATTATAAATCGGATTATTGGTTGAAAGACTCCAAATACTTGCGTTTGAAAAATATTCAGTTAGGTTACACTATTCCCCGCAAACTTTTGAAAAAAATCGGAATACGTTCACTCAGAGTATATACTAATGCCTATAATCTCCTTACATGGGATAATGTAAAGAAGGTAGACCCTGAATCACCGAACAATAGTAACGGGCAATTCTATCCACAACAAAAAGTAATAAATTTTGGTATCAACCTGAATTTCTAATGTTTGAAACAAGTAATTTATGAGAAAACTATTTATATCCTTTGTAACGGCTGTCCTGCTTGCAAGTTGTAGTGCAGATAGCCTGATGAAAGAAACCGAACTGGATCTGACGGATACAGAGAAAGTTTATTCGGACATTACATTGACCCGCAAAGTTGCATACGACTTGTATGCACGTATGCGCATGGGGAGAGACCGCCTTGGCAGTTTTGGTTTTTTGGCAAACATTGGTGGTTCGCCTTGTATGCTTGACAACGCAACAGACGATGGAGCCGGAAATACAACCCGTGCCGGAGGGGCAGTTATTCCCGAACTCGAGAAATTTATCAAAGGGGGAATTGATGCTTCCAAAGGTTTGATTGGCGGTGACCATCCATGGATATTCTACTATAAGGCCATCCGTTCTGCAAACACATTCCTGAACAACGTAGACCGTTCACCATTGGAGGATGCAGAGAAGATTTCCCTGAAAAACCAAGTACGCTTTCTGCGTGCATTGTATCACCACGAACTGTTTCGTTTCTACGGAGCATTAGTAATCGGAGACAAAGAACTCGATCCGTTACTTTATGACGAAATCAAACGTGAATCGTTAGAAACCACAGTCCGTTGGATTGCTAATGAATTCAAAGAACTTGCAGAGCCGGGAGTATTGCCCGACAAATACGATGCAGCAGATTACGGAAGAGCTACCCGGGGAGCAGCCCTAGGCTATCTGGCACGCACATTACTTTATGCAGCAAGTCCCTTACACAATGCGTCCGGAGTAACTTGGAGAGAAGCGGCTGATGCTGCCTACGATATGATTGAATATGCTGACAATGGAGATTTCTATCGTTTATATGAAGATCCGACCACTCCTGAAAAGAGCTACACACGATTATTCAATACCCGTGCCAATGGTGAGGTAATCATGGGATTTCTCCGTGCACCGGCAAATGACCTTTACGGAATGATGCCTGCCTTTGACCCCTGGAATGTAAATAAAGAGTTACTGACTTGCCCGAACCAATGGCTGGTAGACTGTTATGATATGCTCGACGGATCACAGCCCATTCTCGGTTACGAATCAAATACGAAAGCCATCATCAACCCAAACTCCGGTTACAATGTAAATTCTCCTTATGCTAACAGGGATCCTCGTTTGGCGCAGAGTATTCTATGTGATGGTGCTACCTGGCCTTTAGTCAACGGTAAGCCAGCTGCAATAGACCTGTCAAAATCATATAGATGGGGAAGCGGATACTTCCTGACAAAGTTCCTGGATGACCGTATCGATCATCGAAAAGGTGGTACCACTTACATGGACTTTCCAATGATGAGATATGCAGAAATCCTGCTCGATTATGCAGAAGCCGAGAATGAGGCTGAAGATACGAATACAGCCAGAGAAAAAGCAATAGCCCAGCTTAACAGGATACGTCGCCGTGCCGGTATCACGACAGACTTACTGGCCGCAGATTATAATCAGGCAACCCTTCGGGAACGCATACGCAAAGAACGCCGTGTAGAACTTTGTTTTGAAGATCATCGATTCTTTGATATAAGAAGATGGCTGATAGCAAAAGATGTAATGAGATTACCGGCTGTCGGAATAAAGAAAATTAACGGTGAATATCAACGGGTAACTTTAGATACACGAAACTATAACGAGCGCATGAACTTGGCTCCAATACCACAGGATGAAGTTAATAACTGCCCGAATATCTACCAGAATCCAGGATACTAATCTAAATAGAATGTTTACTTAAAAAAAATAAAGTCATGAAAACAAATAGTATAATTGCATTAATTCTGTCAATCAGTTTATTTGGATTATTCGGTTGTGCAGATAAATATGAAGTTGATTATGAAGCACCTGTCAAAATCGAATTTGCGGGTGTCGATCAGAATAATAGAATATCATTAACGAAAGGGATTGCTGAATACACGGCAACCGTCAAAGTACAGGGAGAAATCATGAGTTTTGAAATTTATCAGGCAGACTCCAAAACCGGAATGCAGGGAAGTCTGATAGAAGAAACTGCCCAGTCATTTGCAGACGGAACGACTAATTACGAAACAACTTACAAGTTTACTTCTTTAAAAGAGAATGCCTGTATTACAGTAGTCGTTCTAGGTACCGACGGCCATACGTACCAACGTAACTTATTGGTAGAGATTACTCCTTCTGTTTTATTCTCCGATCCGGATTACGGAAAAGATGGAGAAATAGTAGAGACAGCTTCAGCTTATTATGGTTGTTATTATGCAACATGGCTTCTTGGACGCACCTATATGGCTGCTGATGCCATGAAATATACAAACGAAGTCGATTTCTCACTTGGAGATATTATCTTGCCTTCAGGAAGCGAAGCTGTACCAGCTCTTGTTTCACCTGCTAAAAGAAGTGATTATGGCTTGATGACAATTACTGGTTTACAACACACATTATTTGCTGAAACCTCTTTATCACAAGCAGAATTTAATGCAATCTCCCAGGTAGATGCAACTCCGATAGAAAATCTGGCAGATCCAACCTCCGAAGTCTTAGCTATTCAGGCAGATAAAGTTTACCTGTTCAAAACTGCCAATGGAAAGAAAGGATTGATTTGCATACAAAAAATAACAGCAAAAACTGGTACTATCGAAGTCTCACCGGATAATTGGGTAGAAAACACTAAATACTCATGGGTACAATTACTGACTAAAACCGTGGCGAAGTAAAGCTCCCATGCAAGATACTTTCTCCAATGATCGTATCATAGAATAATTAGAAGAATAGAGAAGTTTTCGGTTTCTACGAGCTTCTCTATTCCTGTTTTCCCAATAGAAGAAAGAAGAAATCTATCATTCTACCATTTTTTTTCCTTTATTGATTAGTATTTTTCCTTCCTTCTCTGATATCTTCCCTACTTTTGCGAAAAGTCATCATGAAAAACTGAAGTTAATTAAATCACAATAATTATGAATCTGAAAAAACATCTACCCTGGCTGGGAGCCCTGCTCCCCATTGCTAACACACAAGCAGAAACAAAACCTAATGTAGTAATTATTTATATCGATGATATGGGTATCGGTGACATAGGTTGTTATGGAGGTAAATTCGTTCCTACTCCCAATATTGACAAGTTGGCACAAGACGGACTATTATTCAACCAATATTACTCTTCTGCGCCGGTTAGCTCTCCATCCCGCTGTGGATTAACCACAGGTCTCTTTCCTCTTGAAGTGGGAATCAACACTTTCCTGAACGACAAAGCTGCTAATAAGAGATGCGAACAACGTAATTTCCTGGATGATAAGTTGCCTTCCATGGCGCGTGCCTTCCAAAATGCAGGTTACTCAACAGGACACATCGGAAAATGGCACATGGGAGGCGGACGTGACGTACATAACGCTCCTTCTATTAAAAATTACGGTTTTGACGAATACATATCAACCTATGAAAGTCCGGATCCGGAACCAGCAATCACTGCAACCAAGTGGATATGGTCGGATAAAGACAGTGTAAAACGTTGGAGACGTACCGAATACTTTGTAGATAAAAGTATTGAGTTTGTAAAAAAGCACAAAGACGAACCCTTCTTCCTAAACCTATGGCCGGATGATATGCATACCCCTTGGGTACCGGAATTCAAACAAAAGGAAAGAAAAAGCTGGGAAACACAAGAAGCATTTGCTCCTGTACTTGCAGAAATGGACAAACAACTCGGACGTTTCATCAAAACCCTGGATGAGCTGGGAGTGGGAGAAAATACAATCATTATTTTCACTAGCGACAATGGTCCTGCACCCAGCTTTAAATCTGTACGTTCCGCTTATTTGAGAGGAACTAAAAATAGTCTTTATGAAGGTGGTATTCGTATGCCTTTCATCATCAGATACCCCAAGAAAATTAAAGCCGGACAGGTAAATAACGAGTCTGTATTATGCGCAGTAGATTTATATCCGACTTTGTGTTCTATAGCCGGAATCAAAACAGAAAAAGGTTACAAAGGCGATGGGCAGAACTACTCAAAAGTTCTTCTCGGTAAATCGGAAGCCAAACGCAAGACCGATTTAATGTGGGACTTCGGACGAAACAAACATTTTGGCTTTCCAGGAAACCCTTATGACAGAAGCCCCCATTTAGCTATACGCAGTGGAAAATGGAAATTATTAGTGAACGGTGACGGAAGCGATGCGCAATTATATGATATGGAAAAGGATAAGTTCGAAAAGAATAATATCGCAAATGAGCATCCTGATTTGGTTGCCAAGTTGAGCAAGAAAGTATGTAAATGGTATGAGGAAAACAAAGACAAAGGAAAAGAGTAATACAGTGAAAAACAAATTATAAACCAACATTAAACTTATGAATTCTAAATTTTTACTATTACCAACCGCCTTGATGGTTGCTGGACATTCTGCAGCAGAGGCCAAAGGAAAAAAGTCCGATCAAAGACCCAATATCCTGGTAATTCTTGCAGATGACCTAGGCTATTCCGACCTGGGATGCTACGGTAGTGAAATCCACACACCTAATCTGGACAAACTGGCAAAACAAGGAGTACGTTTCAATCATTTCTATAACACCAGCCGGAGTTGTCCGACGCGTGCTTCCCTGTTGACAGGACTTTATCAACATCAGGCAGGAATCGGACGTATGACCTTCGATGACCACCTGCCGGGTTACCGGGGAACACTCTCACGCAATGCCGTTACCATCGCAGAGGTATTGAAAGAATCAGGATATGCTACCAGCATGGTAGGTAAATGGCACATCGCAGAAACTCCACTACGCAAAGACCAACGCGAATGGCTCGCACATCACGTATACCACGAAACCTATTCTGATCTTTGTCATTATCCGGTGAATCGCGGATTTGATAACCACTATGGTACTATCTACGGAGTAGTAGACTATTTTGACCCATTCAGTCTGGTAGAAGGTGAAGTACCCGTGAAAGAAGTACCCGACGGATATTACATCACACAGGCGCTTTCAGACCGTGCAGTGAAAGAAGTGAAAGAGTATGCCAAAGACGATAAACCATTCTTTATGTACCTGGCTTACACAGCACCACACTGGCCATTGCATGCACTGCCGGAAGATATTGAAAAATATAAGGATACCTATAAAGTAGGCTGGGAAGCTATCCGTAACGCCCGTTACGAACGTCAGAAACAACTGGGTATATTCCCTAACATGGATAATTTCCTGTCTGATAGACAGTTCAAAGATAAATGGGAAGATAACCCACATGCTGAATGGGATGCTCGTGCCATGGCTGTTCATGCTGCCATGATCGACCGTATGGACCAGGGAATAGGACAAGTAATCGATGCTCTGGAAAAGACAGGACAACTTGAAAATACACTGATTTTATTCCTTTCCGACAATGGATGCAGCAATGAAGATTGTCAGAACTACTCTCCCGGAGAAAACGACCGTCCTGATATGACACGTAAAGGGGAGAAAATGGTTTATCCTCATAACAAAGAAGTGCTGCCTGGCCCGGAAACAACTTATGCTTCACTGGGAGCACGCTGGGCAAACGTAGCCAATACACCGTTCCGTTTCTGGAAAGCCAAATCTTATGAAGGAGGTATCTGTACTCCGATGATTGCTCATTGGCCGAAAGGTATCAAGAAGAATGTCGGCAAGATGACCCCTGAAATCGGACATGTGATGGACATCATGGCTACTTGTATCGATATGGCAGGCGCCACTTATCCTACCAAATATAAAGGAAATGACATCATCCCATTGGAAGGTAAAAGCTTGGTTCCTATCTTCAAGACCGGACATCGTGAAGGACATAACTACCTTGGATTCGAACATTATAATGAACGTGCATTCCTCTCTAATGACGGTTGGAAACTGGTTCGTCCGGGAGAAAACGCTAAATGGGAATTATACAACCTGAATGAAGACCGGAGCGAAATGCATAATCTGGCAGCACAATACCCTGAAAAAGTAGCTGAAATGACAAAGGCTTATGAAGCATGGGCTAAACGTTGCATGGTAGAGCCTTACCCGGGACAAAAAAAGAAATAAAGCCTACTCAATTAATTAGAAAGAGTACTCGATTAATTATTTTATATTTGACTCCTGTCGGAAAATATCCAATGATATTGCACGACAGGAGTTTTTTTTATATGCTTTTATCCATTCTTTATCAAGCCTCACCTGAAATCGGAGGCTGACCTGTATATTCCTTAGGCAGTACGCCATATTGCGCTTTAAAACATTTCGCAAAATAAGAGGAAGAAGTAAATCCTACCTGCACTGCCACTTCTGAAATACGGGTACCGCCCATTATCAGTTCAGCAGCTCTATTCATACGAAGTGTCTTCAAATAATCATTAGGCGACATTCCGGACAAAGCCTTTATCTTCCGATAGAAATTAGAACGGCTCATATTCATCTGTTCAGACAGGGTATCTATCGAGAAGTTCTCATCTGCCAACTGTTCGGCTATCACTCCCTGTATCTTAGCTATAAACTCACAATCCTTTTGAGACATCGCAAAATCCGTTGTCGAAACAGCAACCGTATCTCCTGCCAAGCTCACCATCAATTTATGGAAAGACTGCCTCAACTTCAACAAATTCTCGATCTGCATATGGAGCTGTTTAACAGAGAATGGTTTCTCAACATATACATCCGCTCCACATTCAAGTCCTTCGACTTTAGACTCCAAAGTGGTTTTCGCCGTCAACAAAATAACCGGAATATGTGAATAAGAGATTTCAGACTTCACCTTGCTGCAAAGTTCCAGCCCATCCATCTCCGGCATCATTACGTCACTCACTATCACATCCACATTTTCCTTCGCAAGCACTTCAAGTGCTTCACGACCGTTAGAAGCCCTCAACACACGGAACCATTCCGCCAATGACTCACGAGTCAGATTCAGCAAATCAACATTATCCTCAACCAACAGAACTGTGAACTTCTTTCCAGCATACTCCGAAGAGATCGTTTCAGAAGCATCTGCATGCTCCGGGGATATTTCTACAATATCGCCCATTTTTTCCGTCTCCCACTCTTTGAACGGAAAAGACAGTATAAACGAAGAACCACCTCCAACATTATCTTCCAGACGCAAATCTCCCTGATGAGCTTCTGCCAAAGATTTCGCAAAAGCCAATCCGATGCCAGTGCCTACTGCTGTGGCCACCTTATCGTCAGGCAGTTGATAGAAAGCCTCAAATATCTTTTGTTTCTGTTCATTTGGTATTCCGGGACCATCATCGTTCACTTGTATCTCATATCCCCCATCAGTGACAAGCAGCTTCAAGTCAATACGCGCATGCGCATATTTGATGGCATTTCCCATCAAATTGACAAGAATCTTACTTAATTTGTCCCTATCCACCGTAGACACCAGCTCTTGTTCGGGCACGATCAGTTGCAAATCAATTCCTTTTAATTCAGCCGGACTTGTAAACTGATTATAAACGTCACTGACAAGTTCTTTAATATCACTCTTTTTCAAATTCAGATGCAGCGTACCACTCTCCATTTTCTGAAAATCAAGCAATTCATTAGTAATCCCCAGCAGATAATTTACATTCTTATCTATCACAGACAAATACTTGAGATCTTTTCCTTCACGTTCTTTCTCCAATAATTTTTCCAAAGGAAGCCGTATCAAACTAAGCGGAGTACGTATTTCATGCACCAGATTGATGAAAAAGCTAATCTTCGACTTGTAAACTTCCTGTTCCTTGGTAATCTGATATTTTTCCATCCGCCGCTTATATTTGCGTTTAACACGGAGATTCCATCGCCAAGCCATCCAACCGATCCATCCCAACAGCATGAGGACATAAACGAAGTAAGCAAAGGTACTACGCCACCAGGGAGGAGTAATCACCACCTTTAAAGTGATAGTATTCTCATTCCACTGACGATCATTATTAGAGCCTCTGACTTCGAACAAATACTCACCGGGAGGTAAATTGGTGTAAGAAGCCATATTATTATCAGTATTCAGAATCCACTCCTTGTCCACTCCCCGAAGTATGTAAGAATACCGGTTCTTCCCCGGATCTTCAAAACTAAGAGCGACAAAACGGATGGAGAAACTATTGTTTTCATAAGATAAAGTCACCTTATCAGCCATATAAAGCGGTTTATTCAACTGAAGCAATTTCTTCACCTCCTGCTCGTCGGTTTGATAAGGCAACCGGATATCGGTCACATAAACCGGAGGAATATATTTGTTATCTACAAACTGTTCCGGCTGGAATACATTAAAGCCGTTGATCCCACCAAAATACAATTTTCCTTCGGATGATTTCAATGAAGATCGAGCTATAAACTGATTCCCTTGCAAGCCGTCATTAATCGTGAACTGGCGGAAATGCTCTTTGGTAACAGGATTAATCTTAAAAATTCCGGCATTGCTGGATACCCAGAAATCACCTCCCTGATCTTGCTCAATCGCATAAATAACCTTGTTAGGTAATAAAGTATTATGCGGATCAAACTCAATGAATCTTTTCTCTTTAGCATCAAAAGAACACAGTCCTCCCCCATTCGTTCCAAACCACATGGTTCCTTTCGCATCTTCAAATAAAGTAATGACCGAATTACTGGTGATCGTAGTCGAATCTTCCCGTTCATGCTGATAATGTTTCCAATGAGCATTCATTGTATTGTAAGAAAACACACCACTATTGGAAGTCGCAATCCAGAGATGATTGTACATATCCTCATAGATATCGACAACAGAAACCATTGAACCGATGCTTGTGATGGTCATAAAGTTATCTCGAACCGGGTCATAACAACACAATCCCCAACTCGTTCCTACATAAATTTCTCCTTTTCGTCCTTTATAAATACACAACACATCGTTGCTACAAATCGTATTGGGGATTCCACGAGAATGAGTATAGGCTTTCACTGCCCCTGTGCGTAAATTGATAACCCGTATTCCTCCGGCATAAGTACCGATCCATAAATAGTCGCCATCCAGCATTAAAGAACGGATGTCATACTTTTGATTTTTAGCTCCTCCTATTGCATAAGGAGAAAGTTCCCGGGTGGCAACATTGAAAAAATACAAACCGCTTTGAGTTCCAATCCAGATATTCCCATCTTTATTCTCACAGAAAGGAGCAACGACCTCCCCCGCTCCCGGCACTCCGGACAGATAGGCAGGCGAATAATAATCAAAACGTTTAGTCTGCTTGGACATATAGTTAATCCCACCCAAATTGGTCAACACCCAAAGAGCCCCTTCGGCATCCCACATCATTCCATTGATAGTCTGGTCACTCAAACTTCTCGGATCGGCCGGATTATCCGCCCGCTGAAATGTGTTTGTATTTTGATCGAATAGATAAAGCCCGTTATCCGTTCCTACCAACAGCTCTTTATCCGTATACTTCAACAAACAATGAACAGCTCCGAAATTAAACGCCGAACCACTATAATTGTCTATAGCTTCAGTTCGTTCATCCAAACGGCTCAATAGATTACTTCCCGCACCAATCCAAATATCTCCATCGATATTCTGAATACAGTTCACTTTATAACTATCGGAAGCATTTATATCCAATGAGATTTCATACGTCCGAAGAAACTTGCCGTTTTCGTCAAAGCACAAAAGTCCTTCCTGTAAGGAAGATATATAGACCCTCTTCCGATCAGCGCTCTGACAGAGGTCCCATACAAAAGACGTCTGAACACTATTTTGAGTCAGCACCTCTGTTTTCGGATCATAAATAAAAAATCCCTGTCCCAAAGTCGCAATCCAGATAAGACCATTTTCCGTCTTGATAATCTTTTTAATCTCACTGCTGATATACACATTATACTGCGTCGTTTTATCAAAGTAAGAGAAACGATCGGTATCGCGGTCATAAATATAAAGTCCGGAGTTTGTTCCAACCCAGAGATTCTTGTCCACCTCTATCAAGGCTTCTACAAAATTGTTTTCTAATGAGAACTTTTCGTTGAGAACATTCCGATACACTTTATTGCCCCGCCCGTCATAACGGTTCAGTCCATCACTGGTACCCAACCAGATAAAGCCATAACTATCTTGAAGGGCGCACCACACGGTATTATGAGACAATCCATCTTCTACCTGATATTTCTTGAACGAAAAATAAGGAGACGCGGATAGTGTTCCGGTCCAGAAGATCAGCAAGCATATTAGTATTTTAGTTAACTTCATTCTACGTGTTTTTTATTCAATTATCGGTTCAGCCAAGGTTCAGGATTCAACTTTTCTTTCTCCCTACGCAACTGGAAGTGCAATACCGTCCGTCCATTATCCGTACCGTCAGAAAAGACCTGACCGATGGATTGCTTCGTCTTCACCGTATCACCGGCTTTGACGGATGCAGAAGAAAGATTGCAATAAACAGAAATATAATTGCCATGACGAATGAGGACATTAAATAATCCGTTCAATTGGAATACAGCCGCCACCTTTCCATCAAAAATGGCACGCGCCTGTGCACCCGGTTTTCCCTGAATATCAATACCCTTGTTATCCAGTTTCACGTTGCGCAACCCCTCTACGGCATATTGTCCGTAACGGCTGGTGATAATATAAGCGCCGGATATAGGCATTGGCAATTTCCCGCGATTCGCGGCAAAGTTACCCGATAATTCCCGATCCGCCTTACTCATGGTATAAGCCTCAAGAGGTTTCGATTTAGCGGTCGTTTCCGTTGCAACAGATTTTCCCTCCTTGCTTTCTTCTTTCTTACGGGCAGCCGCTTCACGACGAGCCTCTTCCTGCGCACGCTTACGGGCACGCTCTATTTCTTCCGCAATTAATTTATCGATGCGGGCATTCAACTGATTGGCTTCCCTGCGTTTTTTATTTATCTCATTCTGCAACCCTTTCTGCTTCTTTTGCAGATTAGTCACCAACGTGCGTTTCTCTTTTTCCTGCTCTTCCAACTTCACCTTTTCGTTCTCACGTTCTTGCAGCAGGTTTTCTTTGGCGGCTTTCACTTGCTGACGTTCCGCTTTCTTCTTGCGTATCTGCTCCTGTTTCTTTAGGATTTCTTCCCCTTGCAGACGTTGATAAGTGGCATATTCACGAACATATCGCATACGCCGATAAGTCTGCCCCAGATTTTTTGCCGAAAAAATAAACATGAGCTTCTCCTCTATCGACTTATTCTTATACAAGTACTGGACAGAAGCTTCATATTTCTTCTTTTTATCTTTCAAATCCTTCTCCAGCCCGTGCAACTGACGCTCCAATGAAGCCAACTCACGCTGGATAGCCTCCACATCATTGTTGATAGCCATGATATAGCGTTTCCGCTCTTCAATCTGTCCGGTTAACACAGCCAGACTATTCAACTGGCTTCCCACATCTTTCTTTGTATCCTTCAATATAGATTCCGATTCGGCAATCTGCTTTTGGAGCGCACCGCGTTTACTTTCCAGCTCACGAATCAACTTGTTCGATTGAGCGAAAAGAGGAACTGCCAACCAAAGGCAACTGATTAGAATAACAAAGAAACGTTTCATCATAATAAAGCTACCAGCATTTTTACTAATTCTTCCAAGGGAATCTGGTTGTATTTGGACGTCAGTTCCGTCGGAGGCATTGAAAACTCTTGTGTGGAAAACTCATAAAGTTGGACTTTAGCCTTTTCTAATGAAGGAATTCCTATATCTTTTCCTGTCAGTTCTGTCTTTCCACCAGGAAGAGAGGCATCCATCAATATCTTTTCCAAACGGGAAAACTCCACATTCTTCGACAATACATTTTTCAATTCAGCTTTAGTGGCACGAACAAAGCGTTTATTCATCCTGTCTACCAATAAAACTTCGTCGGGAGTAACTTCTATACGCGCCACTTCCGTACGCAGAATAGGCATCAATAAGGAGATTTGTACCCGCTCATGAGTTTTCATCTTCATGGTTCCCCCTACAGACATGCTTCCCTTCTTGCTGGGAATAGTCAACTGAAGCTTGGAAGCCAGGTAACTGGATGTCGGAGCCTTTGTTGAAGTCTTAGTTTCCGAAGTTGCCAAGTGTTTCGAACTCTTACAACCGGCCAACACCACTACCACCAACAACAGTAGATAAACGATTCTTTTCATTCCGCAATATATTTCTTCTTCTCTATTTTCTGTTTCAACGTTTTCGACTCGCTACCCATTTCCAGTGCCTTCTTCCAATATTTCAACGCACTTTCCACATCGCCGGTCATAAAATAAATATCTCCGCAATGCTCCACAATCACATCGCTCTTCTCGCCGTCGTTCTTCATTGCATTATCAATATAGATACGGGCTTCGGCATAGTTTCCCTTTTCAAAAAGAATCCATGCATAAGTATCGAGATAGGTAGAATTATTAGGTTCGGCTTTCACCGTTTTATAACTCATCTCCTCCGCCTTGTCCAAATCACGACGTTCCACAGACAGATAATAAGCATAATTGTTCAATGCGCCAATATTGGAAGGATTGTACACCAAAGACGAATCGTAAGCAGCGTATGCCTCCGCCATCTGTTTCTTGGTATGATAAATGTCTCCCATAATTGAATAGAAATCCGAAATGACTTCTTTTCTGGTATCGGCAGTTACATGTTCCAATGCTCTGCTGCAAACACTCAATACACTATCCGTCTGTTCTGCCTGATGATAAGCAATAGCCAGATAATAATAAAGCTCCAACGCATCGGGAGTGGCTTCAATACCCGGTTCACAGACTTTGATAATTTGCTTGTAGTCTTCCTTTTTCACTGCCGCACTAACCAGCATCAAACGGGCCGCTTTATTAGTAGGATCCAGATCAACCACCTGCTCCAATACCGGCACAGCCTCTTGTTCCATATTCTTCGACAACAGGTATTGAGAATAAAGCATCGGTATCTGCGGATCATCCATATCCTGCTTCATCATCCGGTCAAATAAGGCAATCACCTGAGTGCTATCTTTAGCGGACGACTGTTCATTTTCCGCAATCACCTGTCTCATGACACTGATTTTAGTATCAGAAGTCACCTTTTTGTTCAATAACAACGTATCCAGTTGCTGTTGATACAATTCTTTCTGCCCGGTCTGTTCATAGTAAGAAGCCATCGAGAAGAGAGCCATCGGATTATCAGGCTCTACAGCCAGTACCTTCTGGTATGCATCATAAGCTTCCTGCTTTTTCCCGTTCTGAAGATATACATCTCCCAGTATCACCTGATAACGCATATCCATCGGATATTCCTGTACCAGACTTTCTATTTCCTGAAATGCCTTCTTATCATCTTTCATCTGAAGATAAATCCGGAATTTCTCCATAGACAGCTGCTCATTCTTACCCAAACGTTTCTCTAAACGATTCAATGTAGAAATGACATCATTATACTTCTCCTGGCGACTGTAAATATCAAGAAGGCTGAACAAAGGGTCCTGTTTCGACGGGAAACGGGTCACCATCTTCTCAAGCAAAGCCGCAGCCTTATCCAATTCATTTTGTTGCTGGTACAAACTGACCAATCCCTGACTATACCAATAGTTATCAGGCGCAAAAGCCACTGCCTGCTCCAAAGCAACCTGACCTTGCGGCACCTGGCGAAGGAACATATAATATTGCGATATTTCATAAAGCGCAGAAGAAGCAGTGGGGTTGATATCCAGACAATGCTGTAGCAATCCAAATGCCGCATCATACTCATTCTTTCCTTTCATCCGCATGGCTTCTAAAAAGAAGTAGTCATATTTACGCTGTTGTTCAGCAGAAAGCAATGTTTCCTTCATCAAAGAAGCTCCATCTGCTTTCGCTGTTGTTTTTGCTGTACGCACAGACCGGATTCCCCCACATGAAGTGAGCATCAATACCGTCACGAACAGCCATCCTATTTTTATCTTCATTCTATTTTCTCCATTAAGCATTCATCATACTCCGGTATGTCCGAAACCACCGGCTCCCCGTTCTGTTTCATCCAGCACCTCCACTTCCTGCCATACAGGCTGTTCGTGCTTTGCTATCACCATCTGCGCGATACGTTCGCCATCTTCAATAACAAAAGCCTCGGACGAGAGATTAACCAAAATGACACAAACTTCTCCACGATAATCCGCATCAATCGTACCCGGAGAATTAAGTACCGTGATACCTTTCTTTATCGCCAGCCCGCTACGTGGACGAACTTGCGCCTCAAATCCCTTCGGCAGAGCGATATACAATCCTGTCGGCACCAGACAACGTTGCAACGGTTCCAGTGTGATAGGTTCAGAAAGATTAGCACGGATATCCATTCCTGCGGACAATTCGGTGGCATAAGCCGGAAGCGGATGCTTCGATTTATTGATAACTTGAATATTCATAAATGCATGTTTACTATTTAACGGGCGAAAATACACATTTTGAACTGAAAAATAGTTAAGTTTGCAGTTAAATAATGTACCTGCAACCAAATTGCGAATGGTAAACAACTAAATCCTAAATAAAAAGATAAGTCAAGCATCTTTAAGTTCAAATGATAAACGGAACTTCCAATCACAACGTTGCCGCCTTTAGCTACAACCGAAAGTTTCTGTTTTGTAGTCCAAAGCGGCAACCATAATTTAGTTATAATCAAAAGAATATTTACATCTTAGAAAAAGAAAGTTTATATACGATCAATCTGCCCTAAAACGTTCAGTCTGCACATCACGAGAGTTTGCTCCTACCATGACATCAAATTCTCCCGGTTCATAAACGTATTGTAATCCTGAATTATAAAATCTCAAATCGTCTTCCGTGATAACAAACTTAACTTCACGACTCTCTCCTTTTTTCAAGAAGATACGTTCAAAGCCTTTCAGCTCTTTCACTGGACGAGATATTTCAGCGTAAATATCATGCAGATACATTTGTACGATCTCATATCCGTCAAAATCTCCGTCATTGGTTACAGTCACAGACACTGTCAACTCCCCATTTCTGGACAGTACATCCGAACTAAGTTGCAAATTCCCATAAGAGAAATTTGTATAACTCAAACCGTACCCAAAAGGATAAAGAGGTTCGTTACTCATATCCAGATAGTTACTGGAGTAACGGTTAAAAGAATGACTGTCAGGATCGGGACGACCTGTATTCAAATGATTATAGTACAGAGGAAGCTGTCCCACTGAACGGGGAAAAGTCGTAGTCAGCTTGCCGCCCGGAGTCACTTTACCGAACAATACATCAGCAATAGCATCGCCTGTTTCACTTCCACCGAACCAGACATTCAAGATAGAATGAACATTGGCATCCTCCCAGTTCAGAACTAACGGACGCCCTGTAAAAAGAAGCAACACTACGGGCTTACCCGTCTTCACCAGCGCCTTCAACAAATCCTGTTGAGCATCAGGAATCCCTAGTTCCGTACGTGAAGCCGATTCACCACTCATTTCAGCACATTCTCCCAAAGCCGCAACAATCACATCTGCACGGGCAGCCGTATGCAAAGCTTCATCCAACAATTGCAGTTCATTGCCGCGTTCTAACGGACGGATACCAGCTCCTCCTTTTTCAAGTTCCGCATCATGATATATATTGCTACCTCTCGCATACAGTATTTCAGCCTTATCACCTGCTGCCGAACGAATTCCCTCCAATAATGTCCCGTGACGGGAAGGAGTACACGTCATACTCCACATCCCACACATATTATTACGGGCATCAGCCATAGGACCAATTAAAGCAATCTTACCTTTCCGTTCGAGCGGAAGCAGATGATCCTCATTCTTCAACAGAACAAATGTTTCAGCTGCGATTTTACGCGCCACCGCGCGATGAGCAGTCGTATAAAGTTCTTTTTCCACACGCAGGGTATCACAGTATTTATACGGGTCAGAAAACAAACCCAATTTATATTTTGCTTCCAATACACGGCGACAAGCGGCATTAATCTGTTCTTCCGTAACTTTCCCTTCTTTCAGAGATTCTTCCAATGTATTCAGAAAACCGCAAGAAACCATATCCATATCCGTACCCGCCTGTAAAGCACGTACAGAAGCCTCTTTCAAAGGAGCAACCCCATGTGAGGAGATTTCGGCGATAGAATTATAATCCGTCACTAACAACCCACAAAAGCCCCATTCATTCCGGAGCAAATCGGTCAGTAACCATTTATTAGCCGTAGCCGGAATGCCGTCCACCAAATTGAAAGAACTCATCACACTACCCACACCTGCCTCAACAGCTGCCTTGTATGGGGCAAGATATTCATTATACATACGTTGGCGACTCATATCAACCACATTATAGTCCTTCCCTGATTCGGATGCGCCATATAATGCAAAGTGTTTTACACAGGAAAGAATTTCGTTTTTTCCCTGCATATTATTTCCCTGATAACCGCGTACATAGGCTTTTGCTAACAGGGAACCCAAATAAGGGTCTTCACCACTACCTTCTGCAATACGCCCCCAACGACTGTCGCGACAAATGTCAACCATCGGGCTGAATGTCCAGCAAATACCATCCGCACTGGCTTCTACAGCAGAAATGCGTGCCATACGTTCAACAGCTAGTGTGTCCCAGCTACAAGAAAGCGCTAAAGGAATCGGGAAAATGGTTTCATAACCGTGGATAACATCAGCTCCTACCAGCAAAGGAATTCCCAAACGGGTAGAATCAATGGCTATACGCTGCAAATCAACAATCTTTCTTATTCCTTTCACATTAAAAAAGCCTCCAATCTCCTGGTTACGAACCATTTTCGTAAGTTCGGCACTATTTACATTACCAGTAACCAAATCACCCCCGGAAGGAAGATTCAATTGGCCCAACTTCTCGTGCAGTGTCATCTTTCCCATCAGATTGGCAATATATCGATCCATCTCTTTATCTCCTTCTTCAGCCGACAATGAACAGGAAGACAATAACAACCCATATAGAACGCCTAATAACAAGTATTGATATTTCATGTTTATTACTTATTATATAATCACTTCATTATTTAGATACTTACATTAACGAGATAAAATCTTAATATCCGAATCACTTAACCCATAATCAACAAGCGTATATTTTTTGCCTTTATACGGAGTCGGCATAAACCGCCCAGAACCTAATGTATCGTAAATGATCGGATTGAAAGAAGCACTCCTTTTTGCCCTGAACAGCAACACACAGAACTGACCGGAAACAGCATATCCAAATTCAATATCCTCTACTCCCTCTCCCAGCACTTCATAACCTTGCAAGAGAGGTTCAACGCCTTTAAACATAAAATTAAGTTTTACAGTCAAATTATCGGCTAAATCTATCTCAAGGGTATTCCGCATTGGAGAAGAAATGACAGCCCCTAATACATTCCAATTCATATCATAATTAGCTAAAGTTGTCCATATTATCCCGTCAGAACTTACCCCTCTAAGCTTCTGCATCAAAGTCGTTTCGTAAGGATACAAGCGCTGCGAATTAGCAACTACACAATTCAGGAAAGAAAACTTATCCGCAATATCCCATCCCACCAAATCAACAGGACAATCTAGAATCTTAAAATTATCATTTAATACAGTAAAAGTAGAATTGGACAACTTCACTTTCAAATTGGGGTTATTCCCTTCTGCCTGAATAAAGCTGGTTCCAAAATTATTCAAATATGAAAAAGAAATCTGTTGGTCCAGCATCAAATCCGGACTATAACCCTCATTCACGACGATTCCTCTATCAATCGTATCATAATAGACTTGATTGAAAACAAAAAATCCGCCACTAGCTATACGTATTCCGACTGTTGAACGGTAATTCTTACCATCCTCAAGATGGGTCCCTCCGGTAGTATCCCAAGAAAGAATATGTACATTGTTCAATATATGACCGGCAGATTTCGTAACTAAAGCTTCTTTTGTACAATAAATAAAAGTGTCAGATATCTTACAATCACAACAAGATTCATCTATATAGATACCGTATACATTATCATTCGAAGAGATGCCTTGAATTGTTACATTATCTATCTTTGTATCCGAGCTACCCGTTCCACCAGTTCCAATACCTTCAGGAACGTGTATGCGGATATGTGTATTACGTCCTCGCACCAGACTCATCGTACGTATCTGCACCAACTGCTTCCTTCCGTTTACTAGAATTCCATTATCTGCATTATAACAGTCTAGTATTCCTCCTTCGATATAAGAGAATCGCCGATGTGAAACATCGGTAAAATAGGTTTCTGAATAACCTACTTTAATCAATGCTTCCAAATGGACATCACTTTTAACCGTTGCATTCTTATCAAAAATAAGGTTTACATTTTTGGTATATTCCAATGGCAGAACGATAGGCTCCGTCAAGTTATAAGTTCCGGCAGGAAAATAAAGCGTTTTCCCATAAGACTGACCGACCAAATTATTAAGTTGAGAACCAATCAGTGTTCCATCATTCTTAATATCATAATCAATGACTGATACAATATCTTCATTATGCCCTTCCTTGACTTCAACAACAGCCTCCGGTAATGAATCATCATCGTTACATCCCCAGATTGGCATAAAAGATAATAAGCCTAAAAATAAAAAGTTAAGTTTCTTCATTTTTCTTGTTTTTTTAAGTTTAACGTAAAGTTTGAAATGAAGAGGCCGGTAATCCTGCACCGTTAATTAAGTTACATGTAGGATTATCTCCCCATCCATAGCGAACAGTCAAAGGATGTTTTACCATTTCCGATGATACAATGATTTCATTTCCACAGATTTCAGCTTCCGCCCAATGATATTTTCCGTCTATCCCTGCTATGGCAAACCCTGTCAATTTTTTCCCATCAGACGTTTTTAATCCTCCGTCTGCACACTCAAAAGAGAGAATAACCCTGTCTCCTTTCACACGGTAAGTCTGATAAACCGGACCACTACAAACAATCCGCTCACCATAGGTATCGGCACGTGCTAATAAGGCAAGTCTACGCCCTACTTCCTGTTTGTTTTTGGGATGAATATCATTCATATCGCCGATGTCTATGGTAACGGCCATACCCACATTGTCATAATACAAAGCTGTCTGGCGCTGCGCTTCTCGTAATTCAGCCCACTGTGAGTCTCCCGGTTCATCTGCTCTCTCTAAATAATTAGCCAATTGCACAAGGTAGAAAGGAAAATCATTCCCCCATTCCTCACGCCAGCTCTGAATAAGTAATGGAAGCAATATCCTATATTGTGTAGCACGCCCTACATTATTCTCTCCCTGATACCAAATAACCCCACGAAATTTGTAAGGTGCCAATGGATGAATCATCCCATTATAAAGCACAGTTTGCACATTCGGATTCATCTCAAACACTGGGTCAATATGAGATTGAGCGGCAACTTTACACTTCCATTCACCAGATATAAGAATCCAGTCTCCGACATCTTTGCTTAACTTCATTTCACCTCCGATGCCACACCCTCCTCCAGTATCCACGATACGAACAGTAATTACAGCTTTGCCCGCTTTTACTAAATTACCCGGTATTTCATAAGTACGGGAACGAGTATATCCTTTCGTGCTCCCTATCTCGATTCCGTTAAAATAAGTAATATCCTCGTCATCCACATACCCCATGTGTAAACTCAACGTTTTTCCCTCCCATTGTTCTGGAATATCCACCGTCTTTCGCCCCCAAACAATACCATCAAAATCAGGAAAAGTCTTTTCGATATTTCCGGGGAAAGAATGAGATATCCATCCTTCATCATTATAAGAAAGAGTATTCCAAAAAGGCTTTCCATTTCTCATTCCTTTATCTAACGACAAAATCTTTGCCTGCCTTTGTTCTTCCTCCGCCTGTAAATCACAATCCTTGTTTCCCAACCTTCGGATAAGCTTCAATTGCTCAACAAAATCGGGAACTTCGCCCAATGCTTGAGCACTTATCCACGACTCTATATTAGTACCGCCCCAATGAGCACAGATAAGTCCTACCGGTACCTGCTGCGTGCGTGCTATTTCCCTACCGAAAAAATAGGCTGCTGCTGAAAACTCCCGGATAGTACCCGATGAACACACTTGCCATCCTCCTCCGACAGCAGTAAACTCCTGCGACGGACTTAGACTAATAGTATTACTCACAGTCATCAAACGTATATCCGGGTAATTGGCCTGTGCCACCTCTTGTTGATAGTTTTTCACTTTGCCCCATCCTTCTACTGGCATTTGCATATTCGACTGACCGGAACAAAGCCATACTTCACCAATCATTACATTCTCCAATCTTACTTTTTCTCCATCCGTTATTTCTAAATGATAAGGTCCCCCGGCTTTTGGGGTTTTGATGTTTACTTTCCAATTACCCGTCCTGTCAGCTATATTCTCATATTTCTCCCCACTCCATGAAGGAATCACTATAACTCGCATTTCTGGAGATGCTTTTCCCCAAACAGGTACTTCAGCCTCTTGCTGAAGTACCATATTATCGGAAAATAAAGGAGACAACTTAACTTTGGCACAAGCGGTCAGTGACGCAAATAATCCCGACATTAATATAATCCATTTATACATATCACTCCGACTTACAAATTATTACCATTCGATTGCTTGATCTTCATCCGGAATCTGAATATTAATTTTACGTTCCATATTCACAGTCCCTTCAACCGTATAACTTATAGGAGTGCCCGGGACAGAAGTGACATCATCAAACTCATATTTGAAATTCTCAATAGTAATCGTTTTATGTTTTAGATATGGCAACGAAACGTCCATTTTTTCCGTCACTTTCCATGTCGGATTTTTTATCAGTTTGAAATGAATGTCCGGATCGGGAGCAAAAAGAGTAACTGTCCCGTCGGCATTGAGCGTGAAAATAATCTTGTACTTTCTGCGTTCCAATTCCTCTTCGTTTATCAAGCCTGCATAGAAGAATATGGAATGCTCGTCTACCACAAATGCAGTACGTTCATTAGTAGTCATTTTATTACCGGCATTCTTAAAGCCTACTTGCATAGTTGTGGTAGAATAGGTACCTGAGTAATCATTGAAAGGAATCACACGCAATAATGCTTTCTTGTAGTTCTTCCTTGGATGAGGCTCATAACTGCCGGTCGGACTTTCTGCAATTGTGAGCGGCAATACCCATTTGTCGACCAAATCAATTCCACTCAGTTTAAAATTGATGTCCAAAATCCCCATGCAATCGCCTGCTGGAATCATTACTTTCATGTCATCCAACTCATAATAACCGGAGGTAAGCTCTCTGTAATACAAATCCTTTCTATTATGAAAATACTCCCAGTTGATACTTTTCAAGGTGTCTGAATCTATCGCTACCTGTACCTCCGTATCACTCCCGGCCATTGTAGAGCCACTCATAATGAGAGGTAACTGATAGGTTACCATACCATTCGACTTGTATTTTACATAAATATCAGTCACTCCTTTTGCATAATTCATCGGCGCCTTAAATGAAACATAGCGTTCATATTGTTCGTCAGTCCATTCTTCATTACAAGCTGTGCAAAACAATACCATCAAAACAGCAAGTAACGGATAATATATTCTTTCTTTCATATTCATTTTATTATATAAGGTTAATCATAGTAAGTCCATCCGGGGTTTTGAGTCAGCCGCTTATTGCGCTGTAACTGTCCGTGACTAAAGGGCCAGAAATAGCTTTTTTCTACAAAGCGGACAGGCAACGACATAATTGCCACCGGCGTATGAAACAAATCGCGGTGAGCTTCATCCATCAGCATATTGCATCCGTAAATCAATGTTTCTTCCTCCTGAGGAGCATCTTTCCAACGTCTTAAATCGTAATAGCGGTGATTCTCGCCCATAAACTCTATCTGACGTTCGCGCTTGAGTTTCTTCCGGAACATTTCTTTATTCTGATACTCGGAAGAGGTATAATCAGGCACACCTGCACGAATACGAACCGGCTGGATACCTTTTTTCAGTTCATTCACATCACGTCTTAATGTGTACATTGCCGAGCCATCCCAGGATGGGATGTCATAACTTCCATCCAGTTCATTTAATGCTTCGGCATAAATCAATAGGATTTCCGCATAGCGAATAGCAGTCTCTGTTTTTTGCCTGTAATAAAAACTGTTTTGGTATTTAGCATCATAAGGGTTCACATATTTTTTGATACCGATACCTGTAAATATACGATTGCCGCCATTGTATCCTTCGGAAGTCCCACGATAATACCAGACTTGCTGGTTAGGACTGGCAGCTCCATCCTTTCCATTCAATGAAGACATATTCCACACACTGCCATTGAAAGCGACTGATGCATAGAAACGGGGTTCACGATTGGCATATTGTAAAGAAACTCCGGCGCGCAAAGGTTTGTAGCGACCGGCATCTACATCTTCACTGGTCACATAACCGCTTAATCGGGCACTTCCATCTCCCCGCCCTATCTCTTTATCTTTACCTGGACAATCAGTACCGTCGGCCATGTAGTAGGAGTCACATTGTTTCTGTGTCATTCCATGCATACTCCATCCTCCGGCCACCGTCGGCAACTGATGCAATACCATGTTTGCAATGCCATCCGGTGAGGTAGTTCCTTCTCCAGTATGATCGACCGTTATGTTATCCACACGTGAAAAAATAAGTTCCGGATTTGCATAAGCAGAGAGTTCGCCATTAAAAACAGAACGATATGACTCAAAAGGATCAATGTCGGCATATCCGTCCGGCCAACTTTTTTTGGAGAAGTTATTATCATCAAACGGCTCGATGGTCTCCGGATAATCGTCCGTACCGCCACCTCTTATACGATTCTTGACGTACAATTGATAGCGATGACCATTATTATTTCCCGGTAACTCCATCACATCTCTTGCAGCAGCAGCTGCCCTTGCCCATTTCGATTCATCGTATTCGGCAGAAAGCAAACGATTTCCTTCGTCATCTACCATTTGTTGTGCATAAGAATCGGTATTGCCATTCATCAACGGGCTGGCGGCATATAAAAGGACTTTGGCACGGGTGGCTAAAGCAGCTCCACGGGTAGGACGCGCTATATTGTTGGCTCCTCGCTCCAAAGGAAGATCCTTGGCTGCCAACACCATCTCGGATGTGATATATTCCACGCATTCGTCATACGTATTACGCGGACGGGCTAATGCATCATAATCCTGTGTATAATCTTCTCCGGCATCCGGAATCAAAGGAATGGGACCATACTTACGCAAAAGCAACCAGTAATAGTAAGCTCGCACAAAGCGTGCCTGTGCTGCATAATCAAGCCTTTCTTCCTCTGTCAGCTGCGTATTCATGTGGATATACTTCAAAAAAACACATGCTTTATTGATACCCAAATAGCAATTAGTATAAGTCTCTTGCATCCAATCCTCATTATACTCCACATTTCGGAAATAAGAATAATAACCACCTGCTATATGCTTATTCCCCAAATCATTCCAATCTGCCCAATAAATATCATCGGCAAAATTAGTCGGCACACTCTCTTTTCCACCAATATCCTGATTTTGGTTTCTGAGATATGAATAAGTGTTGGAAAGCCACGAATCCATATAATCCCTGTTCGTAAACACTTTCTCAATCGTCAGGCGGTCCTTGAAATTATGTTCCACCTCCAAATAATCGCTACACGATGCCAGATAGCAGACCATAAATAGTATAGCACCAGTATTATATAACCATTTCATACTTTTCATTTTTTATAAGTTTACATTTAATCCCACTGTGATAGATTTAGATAACGGATAAGCTGCTCCATTCGAACTGTTCATCTCCGGATCCCACATCTTGAACTTTGACCAAGTAAGCAAATTGGTACCAATTAAATAAATGCGTACATTATTGAAATGCATCTTGTTGACGAGAGGCTTAGGCAAGGTATAGCCTATTTCCAAAGTCTTCAAACGCACATAAGAGCCATCACGCAACCAGAAAGAGGATTCTTGATAGTTGTTGTTACTTCCGCCATAACTTAACCGGGGATATTCTGCCCGCACATTTTCTGTGGATTCAGTGCCCGATTCATCTCTTGAAATCCAACGGCCGGCTACGACGTCTTTTAATATATTGCCTTTGCTACCGTTGACGAAAGGACGGACACCGCTTCCATTGATAAAGAAAGAAGACTTACCTGCTCCTTGAAAATGCAGATTAACATCTAGCCCTTTCCACTGAGCGGAAATACCCATACCATAAATCAAATTGGGGACGGTAGTCGCTCCAATGGCTACCCTATCCATATCAGAAATAATTCCATCACCATTGACATCCTTATACTTGATGTCACCCGGTTGGTAGGCACCGAAAGTTTGCTGCGGACTATTACGAATGTCTGTATAATCCTTGAACAATCCCAACGCTATAAGACCTTTCGCCTGATTCACACGGTATCCCTGTTCCATTAAATAAGGATAAACATTGTTCTGTTCATCTTTATCTTTCACTTCATTTTTCGATAGAGTCATGTTTCCCCGCATGGTGAGTTGGACACTCCCAACCTGCTGCTTATATGCAAGGTTTCCATCCACTCCTTTTGAGAGAACTTTCCCCACATTAGCTTGCGGAAGTGTCATCCCATTTTCTACACCTGCTGTGGCAGGAAGATATCTACGGTACATGAAGATGCCCTTACGGTCTTCATGGAAGTAGTCTATTGTCAAGGTGAATTTATCGTCAAACAAACTCATATCTAATCCGATGTCATGCTTGGTGGCGATTTCCCATGTCACACCGTCATTAGCATAAGACGTATAACGTAATCCCTGAAAAAGAGTGGTTCCATACTTTTCATAACCATAATCCGCCCAGTTATATCCTCCGAAGGCAGAATAATAACCGGCATTGTCTCCCCAAATATTGGGAGCACCCCCATAACCGATTGTATATAAATAAGGAAAACGTATCAGTGTAGTACCATTAGCTTCATACATTTTATCGTTACCGACCTTACCCCAAGAATAACGTACTTTAAACATATTTACCCACTTCAGGTTCTTCTTGACAAAGGGTTCTTCTGCTATATTCCATGCCACAGAATAGGCCGGGAAGAAACCAAATTGATGACCCGCAGCAAAATTCTCAGAACCGGTATATCCGAAATTGAAATTCAGAAAATAGCGATAATTCCAATTATAGGCAATTCTTCCAGCCAACCCTTGATGGCGCATAGGGAGCGAATTCTTGATATCATTACCAATCTCCTGGGTTTTCACCTTTGAATCCTGTGTATATTTCAATGTTCCGCTAAGAATATGGGATTTAAAATTCCGGTTATACTGGAGTTCGGCTTCAAAGTACTCTTTTCGTTCACCCGTATTGCCGGAAGTCTGGGTCATTTCTTGTTCTGCCCGCTTTCGCATAAAATTGATAGTACCATCATCTTTTCTAAAGCGATCCGCACTCCATAAAGCCGGACATTTATAACGCTTGATAAAATTATAGTTATCTGTGTCAAAACCAAAACGCCCTATAAAATTCAATCCTTTCGTAATGAAATCTAATTTTTGATTCAAAGTAATATTAGTCTGAATATTATTCCACCACTGTTCATTATACCCACATTGAGTGGAAGCTACCCATGGGTTAATATCGCCGTCCGAATTGGTAGGAGTATATCCATTGGAGTACATAATGGGCATGCTAGTAGGAGTTTGATTTAAAATGCTATTCCAGATCTCATGTGAAGTCATACCCGATTCATTCATTTTTTTTAGCGAACCACCGATACCCACTTGCAACAAAGTAGTACGTGTTACATCAATATCCGCATTCATACGGTAGTTCCAACGCTTATTGTTACTATTGGTGTTATAGTCCTCATTCAGTGATTTGTCTACTTTATACATACCACCTTCGTCAAGATAACTGCCCGAAACGAAATAACGTGCATTCTGTCCACCGCCACTCAAATTCAATGTTGCCCGATAACTCATAGCTCCATTTTTTAACAAGGTGTCCATCCAGTCCACATTCGGTAATAAATCGGGGTCTAGTCCTTGTGTGAGAATTTTTAGTTCATTTCCACTATAAATAGGTTCGAGATTACGGGTTCTGCGCGCCTCATTAGCCAGATTAGCATAAGTAATACCGTCTACAAAATCAGGAGTAAATGTACGTGTATTGTAAATTGTCTCCACTTTCGCATCAACAGTTATTTTATTGATCTTACCACGACGGGTAGTAATCAAGACTACACCATTAGCACCACGCGATCCATAAATAGCCGTTTCCGAAGCATCTTTCAATACGGTGAAGGATTCGATATCTTCATAATTCAATTCATTCATATCACGTTCAAAACCATCGACCAGCACTAATGCACTTGACCCCGCTCCAAACGTAGAGATACCACGAATCCAAAATTCAGAAACATTTTTTCCCGGCTGCCCGCTAGTCTGACGTGCTATTATACCTGCAACATTCCCTGCCAAAGAGTTGGAAATACTACCTGTAGGAGAGGTTCTTAATTGTTCTACATTGATAGTAGACACGGCTCCGGTCACCGTTAGTTTCTTCTGTGCACCTGTAGCAGTAATCACTACTTCATCCAATGCCGTTTCGGTTTTTTCTTTCATTACTACGTTCACTGTGCGCTCTTCTCTCACAAGGATCTCTTGTGTCTCATAACCAATGTAAGAGAAAATTAAACGATTATATGGTTGCATTTTAATGCTGAATTTACCATTTATGTTCGTGATAGAACCCAACCCCGGTACGTCTTTAACGGACACATTAGCCCCGATGAGCGGTTCTTGATTTTCATCCGTAACCACTCCAGTCACAACAATCTGCCTATGGGTGGACTGCTGAGCCGAAATTCCTGCCGCAAAACAACATAGAGCGGCTATTATAACTAAGAATTGTTGTTTCATGTTTTTCATACTATTTTTTATTCCACAATAATCTGACGGATACGGCGATTATACTCATCACCAATATAAAATATCTTATTCACTTCATCAAAGGCAATACTGTGCGGTCCGTTGAAACGGGCTTCCTGAAGCAAATCGCCGTCAACGTATCCGAAATGGCTATTATCCATTGCCACGCTTCCACGCCCTGCGTATCGGATGGCCTCGGCATTAGGAGTGACCTTCCATATCAGATCTCCAGGGTGGTTACCCCACAATTCTCCATCTGCCACATAAAAGTCATAGATATCGTCTTTATGCTGCTCTATGTATTTCTCATTTTTCACAAAAGTGCCCTGCCACATCACCCCCATACGGACATTCGTTCCTATACCTTCATTGTATCCCTGATTCCAATTTCCAACATAGATACTCGGCAGTTCCAGCCAGTTTGTCGTCTTGTTAAACTGGCATTTGAAGATAGTTCCTTCACGCGGACGCATGACATAGGCAAAGTCACCGGAAGGATGAAAGTAAACATACATCCATACCCAGCTTCCACCCACAGAAAACATTGTTTCCACTTCTTTTGTTGCCATATTATAGCGTTTGATAGTGGCATCCGATTCCTGAGCAAAATAGATGTCACCCGTCTGTGGATGAATAGTTGCCGAAATAACCCATTTATAACCGGAAAAAAGCGGATGAGCTTTCTTAAATTCTTCGCTACGCAAAAGCATAGTGACAACAATCGGAGAATCACCCTCGGAATAATTACTCACAAATAGAGTATCACCAGTCAGACTCCAGCATAAAGAACGCGGATCTTGAATATTCAACTGCCCCACCGTTGCCACTGTAGTCAGTTCTTGTACCTCCATGTCGATCAAACGAATACTACTTTTATTCTCAATCATATAAATATGATTCGGGTTCTTAGGATCAATGCTCAGCCATGTAGGCGAATTCAAACCACAATCACTGAATGGGCCATCCTTCACTTCATATCGCCCAGTCTCATCCACATAGCCACATAACGTAGTAACCTGCGTATTGGCTATATAAGTAAATCTGTCAGGAGCTATAGCAGCTTGATCACCAATAGAAATTTCTATAGTCCCTTTACCGGCATTGCGAGGTACCATACAATATATGCACTCATTGTTACAGTTTACGACTCTAGTCTCCACGCCTCCCAACTTCAAGTTAATCAAGGAAGGATCATTACCGAAGTTTTTTCCATAAATAAGTAACTGTGTTCTTGGAGTGACTTCCCTGGGCTCGAAGCCCACAATTTCAATAGGCAAACTGTTATCAAAAGCTTGCTCCTTTCTCTTTTCATCGTCTTTACAACCGATGAAACAACCAAGCAAAGCAAGTAAACAAAATGCCTTAACAACATTCATTCTTTTTCCTGTCCTGTTCATCATAATAATAAATTTAGTTAATAATAAGATTTAATAGTCAATGGGCCCAAAGATTTATTAATTGCAAATATAGAAAGGAGGGTATTAATTATAGGCTAATTCCTAACTAACAAACAATAAAAACTAATCAAACAGCTCCAGAATTAAATAATTTGTGCTTTCTTTGCAAGTATCTTAGCAAAGAAAGCACTATGAAATTTCAAAATTGCTTATTTTTAATATTGCTTATCGTTTGTCTATCATGCCAAAGCAAAAAGACTGATAAACAAACAGGCATTGACTCTACACTTTTCTACACAAATCCTGTCATAGGTGGAGGATCCGAGCCATGGGCCATCTTTCATGAAGGAAAATATTACTATACTCAAAGTTTAGCAGACTGTATCATATTATGGGAAACTGATGATATTACACAACTGGCAGAAGCAGCAAAAAAAAACGTATATTCGCCCCAAAATGGCTCGGGTATATCTCATCTTTGGGGACCAGAGATACACTATATGGACAATAAATGGTATATCTATTGCGCTGCTGATGATGGTAATATAGACAATCGTCAGATATATGTGCTAGAAAATGAATCTCCCGATCCCATGAAAGGAGAGTTTGTCATGAAAGGAAGAATATCGACCGATAAAAATAATAACTTGGCTATTCATGCTAATCCTTTCGAGCATAATGGCAAACGTTATCTAATCTGGTGCGGATGGGAAACCAGAAGAATTTATCAAGAAACCCAATGTATCTATATCGCTGAAATGAAAAATCCATGGACACTAGCCTCAGACCGTATATTAATATCCAAACCTGAATACGAATGGGAATGTCAATGGATCAGTGTAGATGGCAATAAAACCGGTTATCCTATTCATGTGAATGAAGCTCCACAATTTTTCCGTTCCAAAAACAAAGACAAATTATTAATATATTACTCTGCAAGCGGTAACTGGACACCTTATTATTGTGTAGGGTTATTAACAGCTGATGCTAACAGCGATCTTCTCAACCCGAATTCATGGAAGAAATCTCTGGAACCTGTATTCAAACAAGCACCAGAGAATCATGTGTATGGCCCCGGTAGCCTGTGTTTCATACCTTCACCCGACAAGAAAGAATGGTATATACTTTACCACGCTCGAAACGCCCTTCGTGACATGTTCGTTTTGGACGGTCGGACAACACGCATACAAAAGATAGAATGGGATGAAAATGGAATTCCCATTTTAGGAATCCCCCAAAAGGAAAGCACCCTGCTTCAAAAGCCGTCTGGCACCCCCACGAGTGATAGGAACTAGCTGTTATCCTTTATAATCTTTCGGTAATACCCCAAACTTTTCTTTAAAACACTTTGCAAAATACGAAGAAGTAGTAAACCCTAACTGTTCGGCAACTTCAGCTATTCGTATACCACTCATGATTAGTTCAGTCGACTTATTCAACCGAAAGTTCTTTATATAATCATGAGGCGGCATACCAGACAGAGCCTTTATCTTCCGGGAAAAATTAGAACGACTCATATTCATCTGCTCTGCTAACAAATCTATCGAGCAACTCTCATCAGCAAGCAGTTCCGACAAAATCGTATTTACCCTCTCTATAAATTCTACATCTTTTTGTGAAAGAGCAAAATCCGCCAATGAAGAAGCCGGACTTCCAGAAAGATTAATCATCAACTTATGGAAGGCCAGTCGCAGTTTTAATAAGTTTTCGATTTGTTTATGGAGCTGCTTAATAGAGAATGGTTTCTCAATATATGCATCAGCACCATTTTCAAAACCTTCCGCTTTTGAGTCTAACGTTGTCTTCGCTGTCAACAAGATAACGGGAATATGAGAGTAAACTAGATCTGATTTTATATAGTTGCATAATTCAAGACCATTCATTTCGGGCATCATAATATCACTTACAATGACATCAATACTCTCACGTGAAAGTATTTCCAGTGCTTCTTTTCCATTGCAGGCAGAAAAAACTTTAAACCAATCACTTAGAGATTCTCTGGTCAAATTTAATAACTCGACATTATCTTCCACCAACAAAACAATGAATCTCTTATTTCCAAACTCCGAATCCGGCATTTTTTTTCCTTCCACATCTATCATCTGCATTTCAGCAAATTCATTCGGAATACTTTCCGTTACTACTGTTTCCAACGGCAAAGACAATATAAATGAGGAACCACCTTCCATCCTATTTTCTAATGATAAAGTTCCATGATGAGCTTCTGCCAAAGATTTGGCAAATGCCAAACCAATCCCTGTACCTGTAGACGTTGCCACCGGATCATCCGGCAATTGATAGAAAGCCTGAAATATCTTATTTTGCTGACCTTCAGGGACTCCGGGGCCATCATCACTCACTATTATATTTACCCTATCGCCCAATAATATTAGCCGCATCTCGACTTGAGATTTTGCATATTTAATAGCATTTCCTACCAAGTTTACCAAAATTTTACTAACTTTCTCCGAATCAATCATCACACTAATTTCTTCAGGAGGTAAACTAAGACAGATTGTTAACCCTTGCAAATCTACAGAACCATTGAACTGATTGAATATATCACTCATCAACGCATTAATACTACACTCCTTCATGCTAAGTTGCAATGCTCCACTCTCCATCTTCTGAAAATCAAGTAACTGATTCGTTATTCCCAACAGATAATTTACATTCTTATCCATCACCGAAAGGTATTTTTCTTTTCTTTCTTCTTTTTCCTCTTCCCTCAACTTTTCCAGAGGGAGCCGAATCAGACTAAGAGGAGTACGTATTTCATGTACCAGATTGATAAAAAAATTGATTTTCGATTTATACATCTCTTTTTCCTTGGCAACCTGATAATCCTCCATACGACGTTTATATTTACGCTTGACATAGAGATTCCAACGCCAACCAATATAGCAAGCTGTACACAGAAATAATAGTATATACATAAAATAAGCGACACTAGTCCGCCACCAGGGCGGAGTTATCACAATCCATAAGGAAGCCGCTTTCTCATTCCAGTGATGGTCATTGTTAGAGCCACAAACTAAAAACTCATATTCCCCAGCTGGAAGATTGGTGTATGAGGCCGTATTATTAGATGAATGTATCCACTCCTTATCAATACCTTTCAACATATAAGTATAACGATTTCTGTGTGGATCTTCATAACTAAGTGCTACAAAACGTACTGTAAAACTATTATTTGTATAGGGTAATTGGATCTTATCCGCTTTATAGAAGGGCTTATCTAAACGAAGCAGCCGTTTCACTTCTTGTTCATCTGTCAAATAAGGGAAACTAATATCAGTAACATAAACAGGGGGAAGATAGGTATTATCCGTAAACTGCCCCGGTTCAAATACATTGAAACCATTGATTCCTCCAAAATAGAACTTCCCTGTGGACGATCTCAATGAAGACTGTGCGGTAAACTGATTACCTTGCAAACCATCATTTACGGTAAATAAATGAAAGTTCTTTTGAGACACGGGATTAATGCGGCATAATCCGGCATTACAGGAAATCCAAAAATCACCGGTCCGATCCTGTTCTATAGAGAAAATTACCTTATTAGGCAACAATGTATTTTCCGGGTCGAAGTCAATGAAAGTCTCCGTATCTTTGGAGAATGAGCATAATCCTCCTCCATTGGTTCCAAACCACATTGTTCCTTTCATATCTTCAAACAATGTAATCACAGAATTACTGGTAATAGTTGTTGTATCTTCACGTATATGTTCAAAATGTTCCCAACGATCGTTCACTGTATTATAACGAAAGACACCACTATTTGAGGTCGCAACCCAAAGACTATTGTACATATCCTCATAAATATCAGTTACAGAAGCCATAGAGCCGACATGAATGATTGTCACAAAATTATCCAATTGCGAATTGTAACGACATAACCCCCAACTTGTTCCAACAAAAACATCTCCTTTTCGGTCTTTAAAGAGACTCAAGACATCATTACTACAAATTGTATAGGGAATATCGCGAGAATGGACATAACTCTTTACTGCTCCAGTTTTCAGGTTTAGCACATGCAACCCTTCCGCATAGGTTCCTATCCAAAGGCGGTCGCCATCTAGCAGCAAGCTACGAATGCCATATCTCGCATCCACATTCTTTAAAGTATACTCCGAAAGTGAATGAATTTGTGTATTGAAAAAACATAACCCGTTCCGGGTTCCCACCCAGATATTTCCATTCTGGTCTTCACAAAGAGGGCCGATCTCCCTGCCAAGCTCTAATGTACCTGATAATGAGATAAGGGAATAGTAATCAAAACGCTTCAATTGCTTAGTCATGTAACTCACTCCGCCGGAGTTAGTCATCACCCAAAGTGTACCTTCGGCATCCCACATCATTGCATTAACAGTTGGATCGCCCAATGCCCGCAAGCCAAAGGGAGAATCGCCTCTACGAAATGTTTTAAGGTCGCGATTGAACAGATACAGTCCATTATCCGTACCAACTAACAATTCTTTTTCGTTATAATCCATCAAACAGAGAATAGCACCGAAATTCTGTGCAGACGCATCATAAATTTTCAAATCCGGGCTTCCTTCCTGATAACAACCTAATAAATTAGTACCCACGCCAAACCATATTTCATTCTTAATACTATAGAGACAATTGATTCTCTGACTGCCTATGTTTGAATCTGACAGAACCGGATAATTTTGCAGAAAGGTTCCCTTCTCATCAAAACAAAATAGTCCTTCCTGCATTGAAGAAACATAAATACGGGAATCTGCACTCTGACAGATATCCCAAACAAAAGAAGTATGAATACTATTCTGTGTCAGCACACCTGTCACTGGTTCATAAATAAACACACCTTGCCCCAACGTAGCAATCCAAATCAAACCGCTTTGAGTTTTTATGATTTTCTTCACCTCACTACTGACAAATACGCCATACCGTGTTGTTTCATTAAAATAAGAAAAGCGGTCAGTAGAACGGTCATAGATATAAAGTCCCGAATTTGTTCCTACCCAGATATTTTCCCCTTCTTCCAAAAGGGAACTGACGAAATTATTACCCAAAGAATATTTATTATTCAAAGCATTCCGATACACCCTGTTGCCACAACCATCATAACAATTCAGTCCATCACTTGTGCCAATCCACAAAAAGCCATAGCTATCTTGAATCGAACACCAAGTCGTATTGTGCGAAAGTCCGTCTTCCACCTGATACCTTTTAAAAGAGAAATCAGTAGAAGCGAATATGGCTTCAAAATTGAAAACGATTATACAGATAAAGGCTGTAACCTGTTTTTTCATATAAATAAGAAGTAAAAAGATTAATCCAGATCAAGTCTACCGCCGATTCAGTCAAAACCCCGAATCTATTTTATCTTTAACGACAAATATCTCGGACAGCAGATTTAACAAGCGAAAATACACATTTTGAACTGAAAAATAGTTAAGTTTGCAGTTAAATAATAAATAATGTGCTAATAAGGCAAGGTGCTAATGTACCAACTGTCAATTGACACATTCATCAATCATCAAATCGCAAATCGTTAAATCGTAAATAAAATGATGAATTGGAAACAACTAATATCAGCGAAACGTTTCGGGATGGAAGAATTCCACGAAGAACGACAGGAAAACCGATCCGAATTCCAACGGGACTATGACCGTCTCATTTTTTCGGCTCCTTTCCGCAGATTACAGAACAAGACGCAAGTATTCCCTCTTCCGGGCAGCGTTTTTGTACATAACCGACTTACGCACAGTCTCGAAGTAGCCAGCGTTGGCCGTTCACTCGGGGACGATGTTGCCAAAGCACTTCTGGAACGTCATCCGGAACTTCAAGATTCTTTCCTGCCGGAGATCGGTTCTATCGTCTCGGCCGCTTGCCTGGCACACGATTTGGGAAATCCACCTTTCGGTCATTCAGGTGAAAAGGCTATTTCTACTTTTTTCTCTGAAGGAAAAGGAGTTCGCCTGAAAGAAAAGCAGCCGAACGGCGAGCAACTTTCTCCGATGGAATGGGAAGATTTGACACATTTTGAAGGAAATGCAAATGCGTTCCGAATACTGACACATCAGTTTGAAGGACGTCGCAAAGGTGGATTCGTCCTGACATATACCACTCTGGCTTCTATCGTGAAATATCCCTTTTCATCGAGCCTTGCAGGAACCAAATCGAAGTTTGGATTCTTCGTCAGCGAAGAAGAAAGTTTCCAAAAAATAGCAACTGAATTAGGACTGACCTTGCTCAACGAGCATCCTTTGAAGTATGCACGCCACCCACTAGTCTATTTAGTGGAAGCGGCAGACGATATTTGCTATCAGATGATGGATATTGAGGATGCATATAAACTGAAGATTCTCACCACTGAAGAAACCAAAGAACTATTAATGACCTATTTCAGCGAAGAGCGGCAGGAACATCTCCGGAAAACATTCCTGATTGTCAATGATGTCAACGAGCAAATCGCCTACCTGCGTTCTTCCGTCATCGGTTTATTGATCCGGGAGTGTACCCGTGTCTTTTTAGATCATGAACAAGAAATACTGTCCGGCACGTTCGAAGGATCACTAATCAAGCGCATAGCCGAACGTCCGGCAGCAGCCTACAAACACAGCGTCGAAGTATCTATCAATAAAATCTACCGTTCACGGGACGTACTGGATATCGAGCTAGCGGGATTCCGCATCATCAGTACCTTACTCGAATTGATGATAGACGCCGTAACCTTACCCGAGAAGGCTTATTCCAAACTCCTGATCGACCGGGTATCCAGCCAATACAATATAAATTCGCCCGTACTCTATGAAAGAATACAGGCGGTACTTGACTATATATCGGGAATGACCGACGTCTTTGCTCTTGATCTTTATCGTAAAATTAACGGGAACAGTCTGCCTGCGGTGTAACCACTTTAGGAGTAAACACTTCTTCCCCTTCACAAGAAGACAATCTCAACGCATCCGGATGGCTTTCAATAAACGTCTGGATGTGTCGAATTCGTTTATCTTCAAGAATTTCGTCTACAGCAATCAGGATACCGGTTTCTTCCACATCACCGAACTCGTAATTGACAGCTGTTCCGAACATACGCATCGTAGGGCTTAAGCTCATATACGCATTTACCAACGGAGGAATATTATAGCCCAACTTACGGATTTCACAATTCAATATCTTATAGTCCTCTTTAAAAGTATTCTTGCAGAACAATGCGTTCAACTCTTCTTCGGAAGTCTCAAGTTGCAGAGGTTCAATCGGAGTAACAAGCTTCTCTTGGTCATAAAAATGTTTCTTGAGGAAATGAAGAATCATATCACGGCCACGACGATGGTAGCTAGGATACATGGTCACCTTGCCAAAGAAATACTTCACATTCGGCATAACCACGGTCAACGCTCCCAACCCATCCCACAGATTATCCAAAGCGAACAATCCTTTGCTTCCGGCACGGGTAGACTGATATTCAAGCGTAACAAACGAACGCCCCAGCTCAATTGTCTGCGGCAGGTATTCTTTAATAAAAGCATCAGAAAAATGAAACATGTGGGAAGTAGCCAGAATTGGCGCGCCTTTTTCATCAAAACGCACGTCCGTACCAAGCAGATACCGATAACCGCCCAGAATTTCTTCCGCTTCCGGATTCCATACGATCAACTGCTTGTAGGGGTGCTCCATCGTGTCGTATTCATCAATATCCATTGACAGACCTGTACCTCCACCAGCAGCACGGAAAGCTATTTCACGCAAACGACCAATCTCTCTCATCACATTAGGAGCATTCTGATGAGTAATAATATAAATCTGATTATTACTCTTATTCGTCATTCGTAAGCGTCTGTCTTCCGTCAATTCTGCCTTTAGCAGTTCTTTGCTTACCGGTTTAATAATCTCTTCCATATTCCTTGTTATAGTTGTTCTATCAGTTACAGTTTATAAACAATATCCTTTACGTATTCAGCCCACTGCGCAGGAGTTTTCGATTTATCAAAAGTCTGCCAGGGTATAGGTTTGCCAAAAGTGACAGTAAAAGTTTTGTGGCGATTCTTAAACATTTCATCCGCAAGATACAACATAGCAATGTTAAACTTAATGCCCAGTGCCTTGCAAACATTTGCCAGATTGTAAAAGAAGTCAGAATTCCTGCCCCCAAAATGCACGGGTATTACATCACGTTTTGCTTGTATGCTCTTTACTACAAATGTCTTTTTCCATTCCAGGTCGCGAATCACTCCATTCTGACGGCGCGAGCACAGTCCGGCAGGAAACATAATCAGCTGATCGTCGGACTGGAATCCGGCTTCCACCATCTTCGGAAAGTCCTTTGCCTGCTTGCCGGTTTTATTAATAGGTATGCAAAGGGGAGCCAACCCGCGTAGATTCATCAATAGATCATTCACCAGGTATTTCACCTTCCCCTCATAGTGCTTTCCTAACACATAACCAAGCGCAACACCATCCTGTCCACCTAACGGATGATTGGACACAAAAGTATACAATCCATCCTTAGGCAAATTCTCAATGCCTTTTATGTCCACTTTCGCATCCAAAAAGCCCATACATGCCTCCAGAAAGTCCACACCCAATCTATCCTTCGACTCATTCAGGAATACATTAATTTCATCCTGATGAACAATTTTCTTCAGATAAGAAACCACGAATTTAGGGATGTACTTATAATGCTTCGGAGCCTTTGTCCGAAGTATCTTATCGACATCAATCAAAAATAAAGAGTCATCAGTCATTCTTTTCAAATAAAAATGATGGCACAAAATTAACGGTTCTTTTTTATTAATCGCAATAATTTGGTAGAAAATGCAGGATTTAAGTTCAGAACATAAAAAAACACCACCCAAAAACTATCAAAAATGACCTAAAAACTATCCGCGGATAGTTTTCGGGTAAAAAAACGTCAGTTTTTCCCCTACCGGGTTTCAAAAATTCATGTAAACTTGCAACAATAACAAACGAATATTCACCTTTAAAAAGCAACACATTATGAAAAGTTTAAGCTTCAGAAAAGACTTAGTAGGAGTACAAGATGAATTACTACGCTTCGCTTATAAACTGACAACTGACCGTGAAGAAGCAAACGATTTGTTGCAGGAGACATCATTAAAAGCATTAGATAATGAAGATAAATATACCCCTGATACAAATTTCAAAGGATGGATGTATACCATCATGCGCAATATATTCATAAACAACTACCGCAAGGTAGTCCGCGACCAGACATTCATCGACCAGACTGATAATCTTTATCATCTGAATTTGCCACAGGATGGAAGTTCTGAAAATACAGAAAGAGCATACGACCTGAAAGAGATGCACCGTGTAGTTAACAAACTCCCCAAAGAATACAGAGTTCCGTTTGCGATGCACGTTTCAGGATTCAAATACCGTGAAATTGCGGAAAAACTGAACCTCCCGTTGGGTACAGTGAAAAGCCGTATTTTCTTCACGCGCCAGAAATTACAGGAAGAGTTGAAAGACTTCCGCTAAACCTTAACTATATAAAACTTAGTGATTTTGAATCACATATTTCTTTAATGCAGATTTTTAGTTTTGATAATGATTAAAAGGCAGAAATACTCCGGTATATTCTGCCTTTTCTTTTATTGCGAAGATTAGTTGTCCGACACCCGGGTGTCAGCACATACAACACCCGGGTCTCAACCTATCTGACACCCGGGTGTCTGGTGCACTGAGACCCGGGTGTCAGATAAACCTCTATTGCATGAAAAAGAATCTCCCCCACCACATTATTTAAATTTTACCTATACAGACATTTTTTTCCGTTCTACGCCCACGGGCTCCCCACCAGTAAAGCATTCTCGGAGGCACATCATTTTCAAGCAAATAGACATTTAACATTCTGTTGAAAACTTCTCTGAAAGTTTTTTATGGAAAGTTGTGGGGAATTGTGGGGAATTTCATACTTTTACGGTCGCTTATTATAATAAGGTAATGATACGTTTTTTAGGAAATATTGAAGCCAGGGCGGACGCCAAAGGAAGGGTGTTCATACCCGCCACCTTCAGGAAGCAACTACAAGCGCTTCCGAAGAGAGGCTTATTATGCGTAAAGACGTATTTCAGGACTGTTTGACCCTGTACCCCGAGAGCGTGTGGAACGAGGAGTTGAACGAGCTTCGCAGCAGGCTAACAAATGGAACAGCAAACACCAACTCATTTTCAGGCAGTTTGTGAGCGACGTTGAAGTGGTGACACCTGACAGCAACGGCGCATATTAATCCCGAAACGATATTTGCAGATTTGCAGTATCCATGGGGATATACGCTTTATCGGCATCGACAATAAGATAGAGACGAAAGAGCGGGCAGATAGAGATCTGGGCGAAAGAACGGGCAGAACAGCCTTTCATGTCACCCGAAGAGTTCGGTGCAGCATTAGAAGAAATTATGAACGATGATAATAGACAAGATGGAGAAAGATGAATTGACATATCACGTACCTGTATTGCTGAAAGAAAGCGTTGACGGTATGAATATCCAACCGGATGGAACGTATGTAGACGTTACATTCGGAGGAGCGGGACATTCGCGCGAGATCCTTTCACGGCTCGGAGAAGGCGGACGTTTGCTGGGATTCGACCAGGACGAGGATGCTGAACGGAACATTGTCAACGATACTCATTTCATCTTCGTGCGCAGTAACTTCCGCTATCTGCACAACTTCCTGCGTTATCACAACATCGAACAGGTAGACGCGATCCTGGCCGACCTCGGCGTATCTTCCCATCATTTCGATGATAGCGAACGTGGCTTCTCCTTCCGTTTTGACGGGGCACTGGATATGCGTATGAACAAGCGTGCCGGTATGACAGCAGCAGATATCGTGAATACCTACGAGGAAGAACGTCTTGCAAACATCCTCTACCTGTACGGAGAACTAAAGAATAGCCGCAAACTGGCTTCTGTCATCGTTAAAGCCAGAAGCGGACAGAATATCCGGACCATCGGTGAGTTTCTGGAAATCATCAAACCGCTTTTCGGTCGTGAACGCGAAAAGAAAGAGCTGGCAAAGTGTTCCAGGCACTGCGAATTGAAGTAAACCAAGAGATGGAAGCGTTGAAAGAGATGTTGCTGGCTGCTACGGAAGCATTAAAGCCGGGCGGCAGACTGGTAGTTATCACCTATCATTCGCTGGAAGACCGAATGGTGAAAAACATCATGAAGACAGGCAATGTAGAAGGAAAAGCGGAAACCGACTTCTTCGGCAATCTGCAAACGCCTTTCCGCCTTGTCAACAATAAGGTAATCGTTCCCGACGAGGCAGAAATAGAACGAAACCCGCGGTCGAGAAGCGCCAAATTACGAATTGCAGAAAAGAAATAAAAAGATATGGAAGAAGAAGTAGTAAACAAGAAAGCAGAAGAGGACAAGAAGAAAAAACGCACCTCTCTGAAGAGTATTCTGGGTGGAGACATTCTGGCTACCGATTTTTTCCGCCGTCAAACGAAGTTGCTGGTACTTATCATGGTATTCATCATCTTCTACATTCACAATCGTTATGCCAGTCAACAGCAACAGATCGAAATAGACCGGCTGAAAAAGGAATTGACAGACATTAAATACGATGCACTGACTCGCAGCTCAGAGCTGATGGAAAAGAGCCGCCAGTCACGCATTGAAGATTATATATCGAGTAAGGAAAGCGATTTGCAAACATCAACCAATCCTCCTTACCTTATTAAATAGATGATAGTGGATAGTTGATAAATGATAGTTAAGCGTTTAAAAGACAAATACTGTGGCAGTTAATAAAAAGAACATAATGACCCGTTACTTCTTCGTCATCCTGTTGATGGCGTTGATAGGAGTAGCTATTGTTGTAAAAGCAGGCATCACCATGTTTGCCGAACGACAATACTGGCAGGATGTGGCTGACCGTTTCGTAAAAGAGAATGTGACGGTAAAACCTAATCGTGGAAACATTATTTCTTCTGACGGTAAACTGATGGCCAGCTCTCTGCCCGAGTACAGAATATATATGGACTTTATGTCCGGTGAAAAGGATGAAAAACGCAGGCAGAAAGATCAGGCACGCCGGGATTCCATCCTCAATGCCAATATGGATTCAATCTGTATCGGACTTCACAAGATATTCCCGGACAAGAGTGCGGCTCAATTCAAGGCACACCTCAAGAAAGGACGCCAGGCAAAAAGCCGCAATTATCTGATTTATCCGAAACGTATCTCCTATATACAATATAAAGAGGTAAAGAGACTGCCTGTATTCTGCTTGAACCGGTATAAAGGCGGATTCAAGGAACAAGCTTACAATCAGCGTAAGAAACCGTTCGGTTCACTGGCTGCCCGTACACTGGGAGATGTGTATGCAGACACAGCCAAAGGAGCGAGAAATGGTATCGAACTTGCTTTCGACACCATCCTGAAAGGGCGGGACGGATTGACACACCGTCAGAAGGTGATGAACAAATACCTGAACATTGTCGATGTGCCACCAGTTGATGGTTGCGATCTGATTAGTACTATCGATGTAGGTATGCAGGATATTTGCGAGAAGGCGTTGGTGGATAAGCTGAAAGAGCTGAATGCGAGCGTGGGTGTGGTGGTATTGATGGAGGTAAGTACCGGAGAAGTGAAAGCCATCGTCAACATGATGCAAGGCAAAGACGGTGAGTACTACGAAATGCGCAACAATGCTATTAGTGATATGCTCGAGCCGGGGTCTACTTTCAAAACGGCCTCTATCATGGTAGCTCTTGAAGACGGAAAGATCACGCCGGACTATGTGGTAGATACCGGCAACGGCCAGATGCCGATGTATGGACGTGTCATGAAAGACCATAACTGGCATCGCGGAGGATATGGAAAGCTGACTGTTACGGAAATTCTAGGGGTTTCGTCCAATGTGGGTACCTCTTATATTATAGACCATTTCTACGGCAGCAACCCGCAGAAATTTGTAGACGGGTTGAAACGGATGAGCATCGACCAGCCGTTACACCTGCAGATTGCGGGAGAAGGAAAACCGAATATACGCGGCCCGAAAGAACGTTATTTTGCAAAGACAACATTGCCGTGGATGAGTATCGGCTACGAGACACAGGTTCCACCGATCAATATTCTCACATTCTATAATGGGATAGCCAACAACGGAGTCACCGTGCGTCCGAAGTTTGTCAAAGCTGCCATGAAGGACGGGGAAGTAGTGAAAGAATATCCGACAGAGGTAATCAATCCCAAGATTTGTTCGGATAAGACTTTGGCACAGATCCGTGAGATTCTCCGGAAAGTGGTTGGTGAAGGACTTGCCAAACCTGCGGGAAGCAAGCAGTTCCACGTTTCAGGAAAAACAGGAACGGCGCAGATTTCACAGGGAGCAGCCGGATACAAAACGGGAAGAACAAATTATCTGGTTAGTTTCTGCGGGTATTTCCCGTCAGAAGCACCTAAATATAGCATGATTGTCTCTATCCAGAAACCGGGATTACCGGCTTCGGGAGGTTTAATGGCAGGTAGTGTGTTCAGCAAGATTGCAGAAAGGGTGTATGCCAAAGACTTGCGGTTACCGCTGACCAATGCGATTGATACTAATTCCGTAGTCATTCCGAATGTAAAAGCCGGAGAGATGCGCGAAGCGCAACGAGTATTGGAAGAGCTGCAGATTAACGTACAAGGCAAAATCGCTGATTCGGGCAAAGAGGTTTGGGGAAATACCCATTCTGCCCCACAAGCTGTGGTTCTTGAGAGCCGGAGCAATATGCAGAATTTTGTACCGAGTGTGATAGGTATGGGAGCGAAAGACGCTGTGTACTTGTTGGAAAGCAAAGGATTGAAAGTCAATCTGGTCGGCGTAGGCAAAGTAAAAAGCCAGTCGATAGCCAACGGAACGATTGTTAAGAAGGGACAGACAGTGACGCTTACGCTTAATTAAAAATTAAAGATTAAAAATTGAATAGAGTGATGTTATTAAATGAGTTACTGAAAGCAATCCAACCGGTAGAGGTAGCCGGAGATTCAAACATAGAAATCACCGGTGTCAACATAGACTCCCGTCTAGTGGAAGCCGGACAGCTATTCATGGCAATGCGTGGCACACAAGCCGACGGCCATGCTTATATACCTGCTGCCATCGCAAAAGGAGCAATCGCCATCCTTTGCGAGGATATGCCGGAAGAACCTGTAGCGGGGATCACCTATGTACGAGTAAAAGACAGCGAAGATGCGGTAGGAAAGATTGCCACTACCTTCTACGGAGACCCGACTTCCAAGTTGGAACTGGTCGGCGTTACCGGGACGAACGGAAAAACAACGATCGCTACCTTATTATATAATACATTCCGTTATTTCGGCTATAAGGTGGGATTGATTTCTACCGTTTGCAATTACATCGATGATGAATCGATTCCGACAGAACATACTACTCCTGATCCAATCACGTTGAACTGTTTGTTGGGACGGATGGCAGATGAAGGATGCAAATATGTTTTCATGGAAGTCAGCTCCCACTCGATTGCACAGAAACGTATCAGTGGACTAAAGTTTGCAGGAGGGATCTTTACCAATCTGACCCGCGACCATCTCGACTATCATAAAACAGTAGAGAACTATCTGAAAGCGAAGAAGAAATTCTTTGACGATCTGCCGAAAAATGCATTCAGCCTGACCAATCTGGACGATAAAAACGGACTGGTAATGACGCAGAACACACGTTCGAAGGTCTATACTTATTCATTGAGAAGTCTTAGCGACTTTAAAGGACGGGTATTAGAGTCTCATTTCGAAGGGATGCTGCTCGACTTCAACAATCATGAACTGGCAGTTCAGTTTATCGGAAAGTTCAATGCTTCCAATTTATTGGCGGTATTCGGGGCGGCAGTTCTGTTAGGCAAGAAAGAGGAAGAGGTGCTTGTAGCTCTTAGCACACTTCATCCGGTAGCCGGACGCTTCGATGCGGTCCGCTCACCGCAGGGAATTACGGCGATTGTTGATTATGCACATACCCCGGATGCTCTCATTAATGTACTGAACGCTATTCATGGAGTGCTTGAAGGAAAAGGAAAAGTGATTACCGTGGTAGGCGCCGGCGGTAACCGCGACAAGGGCAAACGCCCCATCATGGCAAAGGAAGCTGCCAAAGCGAGTGACCGCGTCATCATCACTTCCGACAATCCGCGCTTTGAAGAGCCGCAAGACATCATCAATGACATGCTTGCCGGACTGGATGCGGAAGATATGAAGAAAACACTAAGCATTGCCGACCGTAAAGAAGCGATTCGCACGGCTTGCATGCTGGCGGAGAAAGGAGATGTAATTCTCGTTGCCGGAAAAGGACATGAGAATTACCAGGAGATAAAAGGAGTGAAACATCATTTTGATGACAAAGAAGTACTTAAAGAAATTTTTAAATAATGAATAGACTGTGCTAATATGCCGACCGGCTTCGTTATCTATCCGACAGCAACCGGCATAACAACACATCAATAAATTGGCAAATTATTTATGTTATACTATCTATTTGAATGGCTACATAAGCTCAATTTTCCAGGAGCGGGAATGTTCGGATATACTTCATTCCGTGCTTTGATGGCGGTTATCCTCGCATTACTTATTTCAAGTATCTGATCCCTTGTCTGTTGCTAGGCAAACTGCATAATATATATATGATATTGATGCTGATAACCACCGTATGGTTGGGATCGCTCGGCTTTGCAGACGACTATATCAAGATCTTTAAAAAAGACAAAGAAGGTTTGCATGGCAAGTTCAAGATTATTGGTCAGGTCGGTTTGGGTTTAATTGTCGGAATGACTTTGTATCTAAGCCCGGACGTAGTGATCCGTGAGAATATCGAAGTTCATAATCCGGGACAGGAGATGGAAGTGATACACGGAACCAATGATTTGAAATCGACCCAGACAACGATTCCTTTTTTCAAGAGCAATAACCTTGATTATGCCGATTTGGTTTCTTTCATGGGCGAGCATGCGCAAACAGCCGGATGGATTTTGTTCGTCATCGTCACAATCATCGTGGTTACCGCCGTATCAAACGGTGCCAACCTGAATGACGGTATGGACGGAATGGCGGCCGGAAACTCGGCCATTATCGGCGCAACGCTGGGGATATTGGCGTATGTATCGTCACATATCGAGTTCGCAGGCTATCTGAATATCATGTATATTCCGGGTTCGGAAGAACTGGTAATCTATATCTGTGCTTTCATCGGTGCGCTTATCGGTTTCTTATGGTACAATGCTTATCCGGCACAAGTATTTATGGGAGACACAGGCAGCCTCACCATTGGCGGTATCATCGCAGTGTTCGCCATCATCATCCACAAAGAGTTGCTGATACCGATTCTTTGCGGTGTATTTCTGGTAGAGAATCTGTCGGTAATCCTGCAACGGGCTTATTATAAGGCAGGAAAGCGGAAAGGTGTAAAACAACGTTTGTTCAAGCGCACACCGATTCACGATCATTTCCGTACTTCAATGAGTCTGATCGAGCCGGGATGTACGGTGAAATTCACCAAGCCCGACCAGCTGTTCCACGAATCAAAGATTACCGTCCGTTTCTGGATTGTAACGATTGTATTGGCGGCAATAACAATTATAACATTAAAAATAAGATAGAATGAAGGCACGGATTACACGGATTAACGCAGTGTTAACTGCATAATCCCTTAAAACCGTGAAACAAGTTTTATAGATAGAGAGTATTAACCCGATTATTAACCTTTAAAGATGTGCACAACTAATAGATAAATCAATCAATTAGAAAATAAGGGCACATTATTGTAGATGAAAAGAATAGCAATTTTAGGAGCTGGCGAAAGCGGCGCAGGTGCAGCCGTACTCGCTAAAGTCAAAGGATTTGAGACGTTTGTTTCGGACATGTCCGCCATCAAGGACAAGTATAAGGAACTTCTCGACAGCCATCAAATTGCCTGGGAAGAAGGACACCATACCGAAGAGCTCATTCTGAATGCCGACGAGGTTATCAAAAGCCCCGGTATCCCGAATGATGCCCCAATCATCCTGAAACTGAAAGCTCAAGGCACACCGGTGATCTCCGAGATTGAGTTTGCCGGACGCTATACTGATGCCAAAATGATCTGTATTACAGGTTCTAACGGAAAGACTACAACAACTTCCCTGATCTACCACATTTTCAAAAGCGCAGGTCTGAACGTAGGTTTGGCAGGCAACATCGGCAAAAGTCTTGCTTTGCAGGTAGCCGAAGATTACCATGATTATTATATTATCGAACTTAGCTCTTTCCAGCTGGATAATATGTATAACTTCCGTGCGAACATCGCCGTATTGATGAACATCACTCCGGACCATCTTGATCGCTACGACCACTGTATGCAGAATTACATCGACGCTAAATTCCGCATTACCCAAAACCAAACTCCGGACGATGCTTTCATCTTCTGGAATGACGACCCGATCATCAGACAAGAACTGGCGAAACATGGTCTGAAAGCTCACCTGTATCCTTTTGCCGCTGTAAAAGAAGACGGAGCGATCGCATACGTAGAAGACCACGAAGTGAAAATCACCGAACCGATTGCCTTCAACATGGAGCAGGAAGAACTGGCTCTGACAGGGCAACATAACTTATATAATTCTTTAGCCGCCGGTATCTCGGCAAACCTTGCCGGCATCGCCAAAGAAAACATCCGTAAAGCCCTCTCCGACTTCAAGGGAGTAGAGCATCGGTTGGAAAAGGTGGCACGTGTCCGCGGAATTGATTTCATCAACGACTCTAAAGCAACGAATGTCAACTCCTGCTGGTATGCCCTGCAAAGCATGACTACCAAAACGGTGTTGATCCTCGGTGGTAAAGACAAAGGCAACGACTATACTGAAATTGAAGACCTGGTACGCGAAAAGTGTTCGGCACTGGTATACCTGGGACTTCATAACGAAAAACTTCACGAATTCTTCGACCGTTTCGGCCTGCCCGTAGCAGACGTACAAACCGGAATGAAGGACGCCGTAGAAGCAGCCTACAAACTGGCAAAGAAAGGTGAAACGGTATTATTGAGTCCTTGTTGCGCCTCTTTCGACCTCTTCAAGAGCTATGAAGACCGTGGCGACCAGTTTAAGGAATGTGTCCGCGCCCTTTAATTTCTAATTATTAATTTTTAATTGCTACAAGATTGGATTTATTAAAGAACATATTCAAAGGTGACAAGGTAATCTGGATTATCTTCCTCTGTCTCTGCCTCATCTCTATTATCGAGGTGTTCTCGGCAGCGTCGACACTGACTTACAAAAGTGGCGACCATTGGGGACCGATTACACAACACTCCATCATCCTGATGGTAGGTGCTGTGGTAGTAGTGTTTCTGCATAATGTTCCCTACAAATGGTTCCAGGTATTTCCGGTCTTTCTGTATCCGATTTCCCTGGTTCTATTGGCATTTGTCACGCTGATGGGTATCATCACAGGGGACCGTGTCAACGGGGCAGCCCGCTGGATGACCTTTATGGGATTACAGTTCCAGCCTTCGGAATTGGCAAAGATGGCGGTTATCATTGCCGTCTCATTCATCCTGTCCAAAAGGCAGGACGAATACGGAGCCAACCCGAACGCCTTCAAATATATCATGATCCTCACCGGACTGGTATTCCTGCTTATCGCACCGGAAAACCTTTCGACAGCAATGCTGCTTTTCGGAGTAGTATGCATGATGATGTTTATCGGCCGGGTGTCAGCAAAAAAGCTATTTGGAATGTTGGGAATATTGGCACTTGTGGGCGGTGTTGCCGTAGGTATACTGATGGCTATTCCCGCCAAAACGCTGCATAACACTCCGGGACTTCACCGTTTCGAAACGTGGCAGAATCGTGTTTCCGGCTTCTTTGAGAAGGAGGAAGTGCCGGCTGCCAAATTTGATATTGACAAAGATGCACAGGTGGCGCATGCACGCATCGCCATTGCTACCAGCCACGTAGTCGGCAAAGGTCCGGGAAACTCGATACAACGTGACTTCCTTAGTCAGGCATTCTCCGATTTTATCTTTGCGATTGTGATTGAAGAGATGGGATTAATCGGAGGAATATTTGTGGTGTTCCTCTATCTATGGCTGCTGATGCGAGCCGGACGAATCGCCCAGAAATGCGAGCGAACCTTCCCCGCCTTTCTCGTTATGGGCATTGCGTTGCTACTGGTATCGCAAGCAATATTGAATATGATGGTTGCCGTCGGATTATTCCCCGTCACCGGCCAGCCCCTGCCTTTGGTCAGCAAAGGAGGTACAAGTACGTTAATCAACTGCGCTTATATCGGTATGATATTAAGTGTAAGCCGATATACCGCCCATCTGGAAGAACAAAAAGCGCACGATGCACAGATCCAACTGCAATTAGAGGCAGATGCAGCTGCAAGTTCCGAGGCACAGACTGCCGCCGAACCGACAGCACAGATTCTGAACAGCGATGCCAAGTTTGAAGATGAGCATGATATTGATAAACGGTAAGTGATGAACGGTGAGTGGTGAACAAAAAACGTTGAACAACGGATAGAAAAAGAATTAGGATGGAAAAAGAACTTAGAATTATTATCAGTGGTGGAGGAACAGGAGGGCATATCTTTCCTGCCGTCTCTATCGCAAACGCTATAATAGAGCTACGCCCCGACGCAGAAATTCTCTTTGTAGGTGCTGAAGGACGTATGGAAATGCAACGGGTTCCCGATGCAGGCTACCGTATTATCGGGCTTCCGATTGCCGGATTCGACCGCAAACGTTTATGGAAAAATGTATCTGTATTGATTAAACTGATGCGCAGCCAGTGGAAAGCACGCAAAGTTATCAAAGACTTCCGCCCACAAGTGGCGGTAGGCGTAGGCGGATATGCAAGCGGACCTACATTGAAGACTGCCGGAATGATGGGAGTACCGACATTAATCCAGGAACAAAACTCTTATGCCGGAGTGACCAATAAGCTCCTGGCACAGAAAGCAAAAGTGATTTGTGTAGCTTATGACGGAATGGAAAAGTTCTTCCCTGCCGACAAGATTATTATGACGGGGAATCCTGTCCGCCAAAACCTGACAAAGGATATGCCGTCTAAAGAAGAAGCATTGCGCTCCTTCAACTTACAGCCCGGCAAAAAAACGATTCTGATTGTAGGCGGCAGTCTGGGTGCACGTACCATCAACAATACGCTGACAGCCGGACTGGCAACCATCAAAGAAAACACGGACGTGCAATTCATCTGGCAAACGGGCAAATACTATTACCCGCAAGTGAAAGAAGCCGTGAAAGCTGCAGGCGCACTTCCGAACTTATATGTAACGGATTTCATCAAAGACATGGCAGCCGCATACGCAGCAGCCGATCTTGTGATTTCCCGTGCAGGGGCAGGTTCCATTTCAGAGTTCTGCCTGTTACATAAACCTGTTATCTTAGTGCCTTCTCCCAACGTAGCGGAAGACCATCAGACTAAGAATGCCTTAGCATTGGTGAATAAGCAGGCAGCTATCTACGTCAAAGACAGTGAAGCGGAAACAACCTTGATGGATGTAGCATTATCCACCGTCAATGACGAACAGAAACTGAAAGAACTGACAGAGAATATCGCCAAGCTGGCTTTGCCCGATTCTGCGAGCATCATCGCACAGGAGGTTATCAAACTGGCGGAAGCAAAGAGCTGATAAACAGAAGCAAAAAACAGATAAATAGATTATCGGATTGCACACAGGTTGAAGTAGCGGTATAGCTCCGGGATCAAACGACGTAATCCGTACTAAAATAAAAAACAGAAGAAATGAATATAGAAACGATAAAATCAGTCTATTTCGTAGGTGCCGGTGGCATCGGTATGAGTGCACTTGTACGCTACTTTCTCTTCAAAGGAAAGATAGTGGCCGGATACGACCGTACCCCTACTCCATTGACTGAAACCCTGATCGCTGAAGGTGCACAAATACATTATGAAGAAAACGTCGACCTGATTCCCGAAGCCTGCAAAGACAAGGAAAGCACGTTAGTCATATACACGCCCGCCGTTCCGCAGGAACATGAAGAAATCGTTTATTTCCGCAACAACGGATTCGAAATACAGAAACGCGCCCAAGTATTGGGAACAATTACCCATTCGAGCAAAGGTCTGTGCGTGGCAGGTACTCACGGAAAAACAACCACATCGACAATGACAGCCCATTTGCTCCATCAATCGCACGTGGAATGTACCGCTTTTCTCGGAGGAATCTCGAAGAACTACGGCACCAACCTGCTACTCTCTCAAACAAGCCCTTACACGGTGATTGAAGCAGATGAGTTCGACCGTTCTTTCCACTGGCTGTCGCCCTATATGACCGTAATTACATCTACCGACCCCGATCATTTGGACATCTACGGCACAGAACAAGCCTACCTGGAAAGTTTCGAGCATTATACCACGCTTATCCAACCGGGTGGCGCACTGATTATCCGCAAAGGCATCTCCCTGCAACCCAAAGTGCAGCCGGGTGTTCGTGTCTATACTTACTCACGTGACGAAGGCGACTTCCATGCAGAAAATATCCGCATCGGAAACGGAGAAATATTCATCGACTTTGTTGCCCCGGACACCCGTATCAACGATATTCAACTGGGAATTCCAGTTAGCATCAACATAGAAAACGGCGTAGCCGCCATGGCATTGGCACACCTTAACGGGGTGACCGATGAAGAAATAAAAAGAGGCATGGCAAGTTTCCGCGGAGTAGACCGCCGGTTCGACTTCAAGATCAAGAACGACCGTATCGTCTTTTTGAGTGACTACGCCCACCACCCCTCTGAAATCAAACAGAGCGTGTTGTCTATGCGCGAACTTTACAAGGACAAGAAGATCACAGCCATCTTCCAGCCGCATCTCTACACCCGCACCCGCGACTTCTATCAAGATTTTGCCGATAGCCTGTCGCTACTCGACGAAGTGATTCTGGTAGACATCTATCCGGCACGTGAAGCACCGATTCCGGGCGTCACCAGCAAACTGATTTATGACAATCTCCGTCCGGGCATTGAAAAAAGTATGTGCAAAAAGGAAGATATACTGAACATTCTGAAAGATAAAAACATTGAAGTATTAATCACTTTGGGGGCTGGAGACATCGACAACTATGTCCCTGAAATAAAGGAACTATTAGAAACAAAAAAATTAAGAATGAATAATGAAGAATGAAGAATCTCTATCCAGCGTATTGATGCGCAGCAATTCTTCATTCTTCATTCTTAATTCTTCATTAATAAAAAAACTATGGTAAAGAGAATCCTTCTATCCATCGTCATGCTGGTGCTTATAGCCTACCTCGCCGTAGCTATCACCGCATTCAACCGCAAGCCTGCCGACCAGACCTGCCGTGACATGGAATTGGTTATCAAGGATACCGCATACGCCGGCTTCATCACCAAAGAAGAGCTGAAAGGTATCCTTCAGCACAAAGGAATCTACCCCATCGGGAAGAAGATGGAGCGCATCTCTACCAAGTCACTGGAACGGGAACTAAGCAAACATCCGTTGATTGACGAAGCCGAGTGTTACAAAACACCCAGCGGCAAAGTATGCGTGGAAGTGACACAACGTATCCCTATTCTTCGGGTGATGAGCTCCAACGGTCAAAATTACTACCTTGACAACAAAGGAACCGTCATGCCACCGGATGCAAAATGCGTCGCTCACCGGGTAATTGTCACCGGAAACGTAGAAAAGTCGTTTGCAATGAAGGATTTATATAAGTTTGGTGTATTTTTGCATAATAATAAATTCTGGGACGCCCAGATAGAGCAGATCCATGTGTTGCCCGACCAGAACATCGAATTGGTGCCGCGTGTGGGAGACCATCTCGTCTATCTCGGAAAACTGGAAAACTTTGAAGATAAACTGGCACGTTTGAAGGAGTTCTACAAGAAAGGACTCAACCGGGTAGGCTGGAACAAATATTCGCGTATCAACCTCGAATTCAACAACCAGATTATCTGCACCAAACGAGAATAGATGATAAATGATAGTTGATAATTGATAGTTGACAGATGAGGAGTGAACAATCTTTTTTCAATCGTAAATTGTAAATCGTAAAATCGTAAATAAATATATATGGCAACAACAGAATTTATCGCCGCTATTGAACTTGGTTCATCGAAGATAACCGGTGTGGCCGGAAGAAAGAACAGTGACGGAAGTATGCAGGTATTAGCGTATGCCCAGGAAGACTCTTCTACGTTTATTCGTAAAGGAGTTATTTTCAATCTGGACAAAACAGCGCAAAGCCTGACCTCGATCATCAACAGACTGGAAGGTGAGTTGAAAAACTCAATTGCCAAGGTATATGTAGGCATCGGCGGACAATCACTCCGCACAGTCCGCAATGTAGTAAGCCGCGACCTGGAAGAAGAAGCCATCATATCCGAAGAACTTGTAAGCGCTATCGGTGATGAGAACATTGCCATCCCGGTGGTTGATATGGATATACTGGACGTAGCTCCGCAAGAATACAAGGTGGGCAATAATCTGCAAGCCAACCCGGTAGGTCTGGTAGGAAGCCACATCGAAGGACGTTTCCTCAACATCGTTGCCCGTGCTTCCGTACGCAAGAATCTGGAGCATTGCTTCCAGCAGGCAAAAATCGACATTGCCGACCAACTGATCGCCCCGCTAGTAACAGCCAATGCCGTACTGACAGAAAGCGAACGCCGTTCGGGTTGTGCATTGATCGACTTCGGAGCAGATACGACTACCATCTCTGTATATAAGAATAACATCCTTCGCTTCCTCACCGTATTACCTTTGGGAGGCAACAGCATCACGCGTGACATCACCACCCTGCAAATGGAGGAGGAAGAAGCCGAACGCCTGAAAAAAGCCTACGGTGACGCCCTCTACGAAGAAGACCCCGAACAAGAGGAAGAAGCTACCTGCAAACTGGAGGATGACAACCGTATCATCAAAGTGGCAGACCTTAATAATATCATCGAAGCCCGTGCCGAAGAAATCGTTGCCAACGTATGGAACCAGATTCAGCTATCCGGCTACGAAGACAAACTGCTGGCAGGACTTATCCTAACAGGAGGAGCCGCCAACCTGAAGAACTTGGACGAAACCTTGCGCAAACGCAGCAAGATAGAAAAGATACGGATGGCGAAACTTCCACGCAATACGGTCCATGCCCCCAACAATATACTAAAAAAAGACGGTTCACAGAACACATTGTTCGGTCTACTGTTTGAAGGGAACCAAAACTGTTGCCTGACTGAAACCGCCCCGCAAGCTGCTGCTCCTGTACCGCCAGTCTCCAAACCGGAGCCGGAAGTGCATAGGACCGCAGACATATTTGAAGACGACCAGGAGCTGAAGGAACAGGCCCGCCTCGCCCGCCTCAAGAAAGAGGAAGAAGAGCGTGAAGCCAAGTTAGCTGCTAAAGAAGCGGAAAAACTTCGCAAGCAAAAGGAAAAGGAAGAGAAAGAAAGACGGAAAAGAGAAGCCGGTCCGAGCTGGATTCAGCGCAAGATCGACTCGTTGACGAAAGAAATCTTCTCCGACGACGATATGAAGTGAGTTATGATTTATGAATTATGATTTATGAGTTGGCTGCGCGCTATATCATAAATCATAACTTATAAATCAAGATTCAAAAATCAGAGTTCAGAAACCAGAAATCATAAATCAGAAATCATATTATTATGGACGAGATAGTACAATTCGATTTCCCGACAGATTCACCGAAGATCATCAAAGTGATTGGTGTAGGTGGTGGTGGTGGTAACGCTGTAAACCACATGTACCGGGAAGGCATCCATGATGTAACGTTCGTTCTTTGCAACACGGACAACCAGGCATTGGCCGAATCACCTGTCCCGGTGAAACTGCAACTGGGCCGTAGCATCACGCAAGGGCTTGGAGCCGGCAACCGTCCCGAACGGGCACGCGACGCCGCTGAAGAAAGTATAGAAGATATCAAGGCACAACTGAACGACGGCACCAAGATGGTATTCATCACCGCCGGAATGGGAGGAGGAACCGGAACAGGAGCTGCCCCGGTCATCGCCCGCATTGCGAAGGAAATGGATATTCTGACTGTCGGTATCGTCACCATCCCCTTTATCTTCGAAGGAGAAAAGAAAATCATCCAGGCACTGGACGGCGTCGAACGTATCGCCCAGCATGTTGATGCCCTATTGGTTATCAACAACGAACGCCTGCGCGAAATATACGCCGACCTTACCTTTATGAATGCCTTCGGCAAAGCCGATGACACTCTTTCCATCGCTGCCAAGAGTATTGCCGAGATTATCACCATGCGTGGTACGGTCAACCTCGACTTTGCCGATGTGAAAACCATCCTGAAAGATGGCGGAGTAGCGATCATGAGTACCGGATTCGGCGAAGGAGAAAATCGTGTGACGAAAGCAATCGACGATGCCCTGCATTCTCCGTTGCTCAACAACAACGATATTTTCAATGCCAAAAAGGTTATGTTGAACGTTTCTTTCTGCCCGTCATCCGAGCTAATGATGGAGGAGATGAACGAGATACACGAGTTCATGAGCAAGTTCCGCGAAGGAGTGGAAGTGATCTGGGGTGTTGCCATCGACAACTCACTGGATACCAAAGTAAAGATCACCGTATTGGCAACCGGATTCGGTGTAGAAGACGTCCCCGGAATGGACAGCCTGCATGCTGCACGCAGCCAGGAAGAGGAAGAACGCCAACTGCAACTGGAAGAAGAGAAAGAGAAGAACAAAGAACGTATCCGCAAGGCATACGGAGAAAGTGCCAGCAATATCGGAAGCAAGAGCCTCCGCAAACGCCGTCACATCTATCTTTTCAACACGGAAGATTTGGACAACGACGATATCATCGCCATGGTAGAAGATTCTCCCACGTACATGCGTGATAAGACGACTCTTACTAAAATCCGGACAAAAGCTGCATTGGAAGAAGAAGTGGCAACAGAAGAAGCTACGGATGATAACGGCGTAATTACATTCTAAAGAAAGAGCTTAAGAACGAAAATTATAGTCCCACAGCATCAAGCTTCAGATCTAATTTTCAATCTTTAATTTTTAATTATAATAGTATGGATTTATTCGATTCGATCAAGTCAGCGAAGACATTAAAAACGCAATGAAGGCGAAAGATAAAGTAGCCCTCGAAACTTTGAGAAATATAAAGAAGTTCTTCCTCGAAGCTAAGACAGCTCCGGGAGCTAACGATATATTGACAGATGATGCTGCTCTGAAGATTATCCAGAAACTTGTGAAACAAGGAAAAGATTCTGCTGAAATCTATATCGGACAGGGTCGTCAGGACTTGGCTGACGTAGAATTGGGTCAGGTAGCCGTTATGGAAAAATACCTGCCGAAACAGATGAGTGCCGAAGAACTGGAAGCTGCTTTGAAGGAAATCATCGCAGAGACAGGTGCTACGAGCGGTAAAGACATGGGTAAGGTCATGGGAGTTGCCTCCAAGAAGCTGGCAGGACTTGCAGAAGGACGTGCCATTTCCGCAAAAGTGAAAGAGCTTTTGGGATAACCTCCGGGACTTCCACAGAAGTTTTATTTCGATTTTATCTTGCACCCTACACTAACCAGAGTTTATCTATTTGATTAATAGCAGTATAAACCTGTGCAAGATACCGTTGCAGATGCGTGTAAGATGTTTTATCTTACACACATCTGCAACTTTTCTTTAAATACGACATTCACCTCCTTCACCACTCTGAAACATCGATGAATAAAGGGATTTCGGGTGAAGGGCTGCCTTTCACATAGGTTTCACCCGATTCACTATACCTTTCTGCCGAATTTTGATTAATAGACTGATTCCAATCTATTAGATATAAACTTATTCTCTATTGATGCCAAACTTCCTTTTCACTAATAGAAAAGATTACTAACATTAAAGGCAATCTCTAAATGAAGCTTTTGTTTTTATAAACAAAGCTTTCATTTATAAAATCAAAAGCTTCATTTATATAATTGCAACTTGCAATTATAGATTGCGATTAATGAAAAACAAGTTTAGAATTATAGTAAAGTAATTTAAGTATTAATAGAAAGGAACTTTTCTCACTATAAATAAGAAAGAGTCTATTAATAGCTGGAAAATAATCAAATTAGATCACATGAACTTAATAAAGTAAAAGCACATTTGAAATTAATATAATGTATGATATAGACAGTACTAATTATTATTTCCCGAACTAAAATAATCTCCCTATAAAAGAGCATAATATAGAAAATAAAGATTACTTTTACAACGAAACTAAACCACGACAGACAAATGAGAAAGAGTATTGCTATAATTATAACATCTATATTAGTACTATCAGGATGCAATAAACAACAATCCGTATCTGACAGACTGCTAAATGAAGTAGAAAAAGCCATTGCCATAAATCCTGACAGTGCATCCAACCTACTAAACAGCATATCATCTCCTGAAAAACTAGACGACAAAACTTTTGCACGCTGGTGTATGTTATCAGGAAAGATTACAGACGAAATTTTTAATAGCATCCTACCAACTTACCAATTAGAAAGAGCCTATGAATGGTATTCCTCATATGGTAGCCCTGACGAACAAGTGCAAATTTTGATTTATTTAGGTCGTTCCTATTTTGCTGATGGAGATTATGATAAAGCAATGTCTATTTATACTAATGCACTGGACATTGCAGAAAAAACAAGCTCAATAACCTCATTGGATATACTTATGACTATATAGGCGATCTATATCGAGAAAAATTCATGCGAACAGAGGCTATCAAAAGATATGAGATTGCTGCCGAATACTTCAAAAAAGAAAAGAATACAGATAGTTATGCTTGTGCATTAAGAGATATTGGACGTGAATATGCACAAATGGATTCATTATCACATGCTTTAAATATTCTAATTATAGCCGATTCTGTAGCAGCCAATACTAGTAATATTAATGTTACTGCATCAATAAATAACGCCTTAGGCAATATCTATTCTATGCAGAACAAATACGATAAAGCTGAAGAATACCTCCTCAAAGCATTGTTGACGGGAAGAGAAAAAATGCCCGATTATGTAGCATTGATTGACTTATATACGGCATCAAATTCCATTAATAAAGCTAAAGAGTTATTATCCAAGATACCACAGGATACCCCCCAATATACATGTAGCATTAAATATCTATATTATCAAATTTATAACGCAGAAAAAAACTATAAAAAAGCTCTTGCTAATTTAGAAGAATATGTTAACATGTTAGATTCTATCATATATGCGGACAACCAATCCAAAATACTAAATATAGAGTCTAAATATAACCACCTAAAAATCAGCAAAGAAGTAGACAGGTTAAAGATTAAACAACAAAGCTACATTATAATTTCAATTATCAGCATTGTAACGTTACTGTTTATAACGGTAGGATACCTATTATATCGCAAAAAAGCAAAAGAAAAAATTCAAAGACAACGGGATGAATTAAACCAGATAAAAGAAAATTTGCTCTATGTGTCATTAGAATTGGAAAAGAAAAAAAGATTGTCAAACACACTCAAAGAGAAAAATGAGAACTATAATAAAATGCAGGAAGAAATAAATCTTCTAAGTGCCAATTACAAGGAATTACAAAATAAATCTCTAGAGAACTCACCACTATTCAAGGAGCTAACATACCTGGCAAATAAAAATAAACCAAGAAATGATAAGCCATTAATAACAGAAAAACAATGGAAACTTATCACAGATGAAATAACACAGATCTATCCAAGTCTTTATAAATACATATATAGTCTATGTCCGGATTTATCAGAACAAGACTTTCAATATTGCTGTCTTTACATGTATGGGTTCGACACTAACACTGAAGCAAAATTATTAAATATAACAGTTGATTCAGTAAGAAAAAGACGCCTTAGACTTAGAAGAAAACTAGATATCACATTACCGGATAATAATGCTACATTATATGAATACTTAATCGAAAATATACATTAATAATCATGTTTTCAGTAGAAACAATCTATAGCATAAGATAATGTCCACGTAAAAAGCCATAAACAACTGATTATCAAAGTCTGTTTGTCCACGTTCAAAAACGTACTTTACTTGCTTCCCCCCTCATCTCTCCGTAAATTTGCAAAAAACAATTAAAGATATGAGAAAACTAAGTATTACACTATTATTAATTAGTATTTCATTCATGACAATGAAAGCTTACAATCTATCAGAGTATAGATCTAAAGGAAGTATAACTTTTACATCTATATTTGTTAAGGTTGATAATATAGCCTCACGACTAAATGCTAATTTTAAATAATATTTACCAATGGATTGAACAAGCAACCTATCTAATCCATTTCATATTTAACTTATGCTCAAATTAATATCTATTTTGATAACCAATGGAATCGTTTTATTCATGTTAATCAGTTGTCATAATAAAACAAGTAATTCAAGAAATACTGTGAACCTTGATTATGAGAATAGTATCGACTCTCTTAATTCATATAAAATGGATATATCACATTTCATTAATTCCATCGAGCCAGGAGAAACGATTGTAGAAGAAAAACAAATGCAAGGGAAAGAATTTATTACAAGAGAAAATGAGCATATAAAAGTGTGCTTTTTATTAAAAGACCCCTGCTCAAAAGACGGATTCTTGAAAACAGAAATTACTAATAATACAAACGATACAATTACCTATATTAGTAATACTTTCTTGCGCTATAGAGAAAGTAATAATTCATGGATTCCTTTAGTTTATCCGGATAATTATGTAAAAAATGATCTAGGATATTTAATACCTCCTCATGAAAGCGTCAAAATAAGATTCTTTTTACCTTCTCAAGAAGAATATCCTAAAGGGAAATACAAGCTTCAACTATTATTCCGCAATGCTTCAAAGAGTATTGACTATTATATCGATAAAATATTTGTAAGCACCAAGTCAAACTAAGTTCCTGATAAATCAAAAAATTAAAAAGAAATGAATACAAAAAAATAGTTGGGATTTTCTTGTTATCCCTTTGTACTATGTGTTTCGTTAATTGTAGTGATGATGACACGCCAGATGATCCGGCAGATACCATCACACTCAATATGCTTAATGAGCATAATGGAAAAACCTATTTAGGTGAATCAAAAACTTATATCAATGAAGCTAATAACTTCGTCACATCTTCTAATTTTATTTCTGACGTAGGAAATGGCGCAGGAGTTGGAGCAGATATTCTACCCTCATTAACCAACCTCACACACGAAGTAGCGGTTACGCCCGGACATATTTATCAGATTTTTGATAAAAATACACTTATAGATTTCCTCACGCTATTCAAGTAGAAGCAAGTTATTATCAAGCCTATGTTGTATCTAAAATAGTAAATAGTGACATGACTATCGGTGCAATTGTAAAATATATATCTGTTTTCCCTAACAATAATGGGTTGCCTGCATATAGGTATGGTATTGGAAGTCTTCACCGTATAGGTGAAACGGTTGAATTAGCATTACCCCAAAATATTGAGTTTTTCTTGAAAGAACATAGCGCAGGGAAAAAAGGATTAAATGTAACATCTGCCAATAACAAATTAAGAATAACCCTAACTAAAGCACCTGACATAGTCAACGGACCTTATGGAACATTTGACCTTTATATCCGTTCAAACAATATCTTTACGGTCGTAGAAGTCTACGTGGAATAAGCAATAAAGACTTTATTATCCGGTAAAACAAAGGGATTATCTCCCATATTACCATATATTTGTAAAAAACATTTAAAAGTATGAGAATCAGTAGACTTTTGCTAATTGTATTATTACTGGCATCTTCGTATGGTTGCTCTGAAGAGGAACCAGACGAAGTTGAAAAGAAATCAGTTTCTATATGGGCAGGAGACACATGGCATGTCATTATAGAAACAGACTTAACAGAGTACAACTATAGGTTAGAATCAGAAAATCAAGAAATTGCGACTGCTATTCTTGACGAAATGAGCGTATGCATCACTACCTACAAAAGTGGAAGCACCATGATACGACTTATCGATACTGACAATAATAAGATAGCATGTGAAATCTCCGTATATGTCAAATACTTCAACAGTCCGGAAATTGTCAATTGGGGAATTCCGCTAAAAGGTAACCCTGATTATCCGGGAGTAATAATAAAAGCAGTGGATCTAAGAATCCCCCCAGAAATAGAAATTGAGTTACGAGAAAAAGATAAACCATTCATTGGTGCTACTTATACATTCAATCAGGAAACCAAAAAGTTTACAATGAAAACTGATTCGGGAATATTCAGAGAAGGCACATACGAATGGAATATTACCTTTTTAACCTTAATGTATGACGATAAAGCAGAGAAGTTCGGTTTTAAATTTGCTACAGGAATATCATTGGGATACGGATATATCCTACAGAGTGATAAAACAGCAGAATATCAGCAACGATATCCTGACGCCGGTATCACAGAAGTAAAAGTTAATTATATTTGGAAAGATAATGGAATAATCCAATTAGGAGGACTTACATTTTAATTAAATTGAGAAAAGGAGGTTATTAACAAACGAAGATTGCCCTTTCATCGTTTATCATGAAATCTATATCCAAGCCCCAGCATTAGATTGTTGGGGTCTTTAAATTTGCTCAACTGATACCCCACGTGCAAAAACAAATGGCGTGTGACGTAAGTCTTGAGAGCCAGAATTTGGTAGAACCCTTTCATATCACCACCGCTGTATATCAGGTTCCGACCGACGCCGACATTGATAGAGAAAACAGGCATCACCAGTTCTGCCCGAAAAGATAACCCCATGGCAAATTGCTTACGGAAAGGAGGACGATGAAACTTCAAATCGCCCGAGTAAAACTTGCCCACTCTATACTCCTTAAGATTGGCACTCTCATCATATTGCGCATCCGCAGAAAGCCCTGCCCGAAAATAGTTGTTGAAATTATACATCGGGGCGAAATTGATGCCCGCCACACCGAACAAACCGGGAATCATACTCGACACATCGTCTCCAACCAGTCCCCTTTTGCGGGTGGCTCCGTAGATCACCAGGTCATAGCTGACGTGAGGCTTTATAAAGAGCCGTCTAGGAGTGATGGGACCGGGCGCCTCATCCGCGTCCAAAGTGCGTACGATGCCGATTCTTCCTCCAATAACATTAAGACCGCCATTAGGATAATGCGTGTTTCCATTGGAAAAATGGGTGAGATCTACACCTGCCGCCAATTTCCAGTACTTGTGAACTTGCCAGTTCAGCAAAAAGCCGAGATTGATGTACGCATTGATCTTGGAGCCAATCAGTACGTTTTGCGGATTGGATAGTTCGTCATATTTTTTCCAGCCAAAAGAAGCTCCAAAGTTCCATTCGTAATCGAGCGACAGACGGGGCGACAGTTGCGCGATACGTGACCCTTGAAAAGCGTATACCGACACCGGATTTCCCAATTCAACGGGACTAAAGAAGGTATGGTAGGAAACGCCAATGCCCTGATAGGTATGAGGAAAGAGCCTGCCGAGATTGGATTCTTTGCTAAATCTGAAAGCGTACTTGAGATGGAAAGAAAGCGATTGGTCGATTTTCTTTTGCTGCATATTGTCTCCTTGCAGAAAACTATGGGTGGAGACGATATAGCCCGGACGAATGTCAAAGCCAAGCTGATGGCGGATCAGGGAATGGCTGACGCTGTCGTTCCGTTGTCCGATGATTGTCTGGGCTTCCAGATTTGCGTTGATTGCCGGATATACCAGAAGGCAAAAGAGGCACAGCAACCGTATGGCGTTCCTATTTCTAATCATTGATATGCTAGTTGTTGAAAGGTATATCCTTGTGTGTTATATAATATTTTACAGGCATTTCGCTATGCAACGTGCCGGTTACGATTCGTTGTTTCTTGGTTTTGGAGTGAGAAACATAGAGGGTATATCTCGTTTCCAACCAATCATACATCATCGATAAGGTGTAGTATCGAGAAGTCCGAGGAGGAATTATGTCTTTGTTCTGTTCCGTACTAGGGTAAGGCAACATTTGTTGCTCAGAAATGAATGGCGCGCGTTTGCCGTTCATCACTAAATATCCGTCTTTCATACTTGGTATTTCCACTGTCAGACCGGCTTCGCCCAGTAATTGAAAAGCTTCGGGCACATCGCTTTTGAACCTCATAAAATGGTAAAAAGACTCGAAAGGAAAAAACGTGTATGTAGACGAAAAATCTGTTAAGTTATGAAAGGAGACGCCTTCTTTTTTCTCTATCTTGTTTTCCGGATCGTAAGAATATGCATTCAAAGAATAAATGATACTATCCATCACATATCTGTCTCCCGGAGAAATCTCGACGTGTATCTCCTGCCACTCATATTCGTTGCTTGCCGTGAGCAGGAATTGAAAAGGAGCGGAAAGGGCATTCTCGCCCACCGTTATCTTCACTTCTTCGGGATGAACACGTTCAATGGTGAAATCAATCATCTCTCCGGTGCACACAATCTTTCCCAATCCGTTCAGCGATGGACCTTGGTCATTTGTTACCAAGCGATTGTCCGCATCATATACTTTATATTGAACGGGAAGACTAGAAGCTGTATACATTGCTAACCAATCCCAATTGGCAGCTGCAAATTGAATAGTGGCAACATCCCCGTTCCCGTCCAGCGCCAGTTCGGAATCGGAAGGACGGAAGTCGTCGACAAATACGTCTCCGTTACAACCATAAAACTCCCCCAGGATGAGAAGACAGACCGTCAGGTATAGGAATCTTTTCATATTGTTTTCTCTCTTGTTCATTCTCTTTTGTTCTCTACGGACAAAAGTAACATATATTTTCAGGAACAGCATACAAACCCGCATTAAGAAGTGTTATTATCACCTGATTAATTGCCGCATACAGTGGCGGACGCTAAAACACTGCTAAAACAATATATGGCAAGTAAATGGACTCGACACGACAAGGGAACGACAGAATTGAAAAGCACCGCACTCGTGTTTCAAGAATGAAAACTAGCTAGAACAGTTGAATGGAGAAAAGTTACTAATTAATCAAACAGTTCTTTCAATACCTCCAATGATTTCAATGCCGGGAAGTCAGGCAGATGCAAACGATAATAATCATTCATAATCGTCAGGCAACGAGTACGCTCCGCACGGCTCATACCAAAAAGATGCATGGTCTCATAGTTCATGCGCATCAACTGACGGAGACGGGCGGCCTCTTCAGGATTGATATAAGAAGAATGTAATTGGGGACGAATGGAAGTGAAACAGGCATTCAATAAATCGAAGTAATCGCCGGTATGATAATCTTCCAGGTTCGGGTAAAGCCCCAGAAAACGCGAAAGACGCATCAGAAAAACCAGATGAAAATTGGCAAATCCCTCTCCACACTCGTCCAGCCAAATGATAGAATGTTGCAGATAGGCGAATAACGGACGGTTCTCTGCCTCCTCCCGGATAGCCCTGTAAAGAAACTCCGACAGGAAAAGTGCCATCGAAGACTTATACGGATCATAAGGTATGGAAGAAAATGGATAAAAAGATTTCGCTTCCTTCACACGATAAAGTGTCGCATTAGGCCGATAGTCAGCCTCGAACTCGATAAAAGATAACGGCTGGAAAAGTACGGATTTCACAGCCGCTTTCCGCGAACGGGGCACTGTTACAAGGAAAGAAGCCCTACCGGACAACTCTGTATACATATCCACAATAATAGATGCATCATTGTATTTTAATGTATGAAGAACTATTCCTTTCGTTTTCTGCAGCATAACTGTTCATTGACTTTAATCCGGTAACAAAACTACAAAAAACAAAGAAACGAACCTAATACCTCACCTTATTATCATATATTCTTCTTTATTTTTCTAAACTAGAAGAATCATCGTTCATCGTCTCTCGTATCTATCTCCTGTTAGTCGCCCAAATAATCATTTAATTACAAAGAAATCTTTTTTCATTTTTCCTGTTGAACTATAATATAATAAGGTATATAAAAGAAGACGCCCTCCTGCATTTTCCACCGGAAAGAAGTTTTTTTTATAAAAAATAGAAACTTATATTTCATTGAATATCAACACAAAAGGAAAGTTACTTTAGAAAAAATTACATATTCAGCGAAAAAATTCCTATAAATCATTTGCCAGTTTCAAAAAAGTTCCTACCTTTGCATCCGCAATCGAGAAACAAACACAGATTCGAGAAAGCAAAATGCAGAAATGCAACAAAGGATGGCCCGTTCGTCTATCGGTTAGGACGCAAGATTTTCATTCTTGAAAGGGGGGTTCGATTCCCCCACGGGCTACAAGTTAAAAGAATAAAGAACTAAAAAAATAGATTAGTCGAGATGGCAAATCATAAATCATCACTGAAAAGAATCAGACAAGAAGAGACAAGAAGACTTCACAACAGATATTATGGCAAAACCATGAGAAATGCTGTTAGAAAGCTTCGTGCAACTACTGATAAAGCAGAAGCAGTTGCAATGTACCCAGGCATTACAAAGATGTTGGATAAGTTGGCTAAAGTGAACATCATTCACAAAAACAAAGCTAGCAATCTGAAATCTAAGTTGGCTCTTTACATCAACAAGCTCGCTTAATAATAAGAATTTAACAATTCTATATAGCATCCAGGCTGAACTTTTAAGTTCGGCCTTTCTTGCTTATAACCAACTGAATATCAAACTTATCAAGAAAGCGGAGAATCAACCCGCATTCTTTATTTTTCACTGATTATTCTTCGCCAAGTCGACAATTTTCACTATATTTGTTCTGTTATTAAAGTTAGAAAGGCAATTATGAGCGAAGAACAAATCACTCCCAATAACGGGTCTTATTCTGCGGATAGCATCCAGGTATTGGAAGGTCTTGAAGCAGTAAGAAAACGCCCTGCGATGTACATTGGTGACATCAGCGTCAAGGGACTTCACCATTTGGTATACGAAATCGTTGACAACTCTATCGACGAAGCATTGGCCGGTTATTGCGACCACATCGAAGTAACAATCAACGAAGACAATTCAATCACAGTACAGGACAACGGACGCGGTATTCCGGTGGACTATCACGAGAAAGAAAAGAAGTCGGCACTGGAAGTTGCCATGACCGTACTGCATGCCGGAGGTAAATTCGACAAGGGTTCTTACAAGGTATCCGGAGGTTTGCACGGTGTAGGTATGTCTTGCGTAAACGCGCTGTCTACCCACATGACTACGCAAGTATTCCGCGATGGTAAAATCTATCAGCAGGAGTATGAGATCGGTAAACCGCTTTACTCCGTAAAAGAAGTCGGTACAGCCGACATCACTGGAACCCGCCAACAATTCTGGCCGGATAATACCATCTTTACAGAAACGGTATACGATTACAAGATTCTGGCTTCACGTCTGCGCGAATTGGCTTATCTGAACGCTGGTCTCCGCATCACCCTGACGGACCGTCGGGTTGTGAACGAGGACGGAAGCTTCAAGGGTGAGCAGTTTTATTCAGAAGAAGGTTTGAGAGAGTTTGTACGTTTTATCGAGTCTTCACGCGAGCACTTGATTAACGACGTTATCTATCTGAACTCGGAAAAACAGGGAATTCCTATTGAAGTGGCTATCATGTACAATACCGGATTCTCCGAAAACGTTCACTCATACGTTAACAATATCAACACTATCGAAGGTGGTACACACTTGGCAGGTTTCCGCCGTGCGCTGACCCGTACGTTGAAGAAATACGCCGAAGACAGCAAGATGCTGGAAAAGGTGAAGGTTGAAATCTCGGGAGATGACTTCCGTGAAGGTTTGACTGCCGTTATTTCTGTAAAAGTAGCTGAACCACAGTTTGAAGGACAGACTAAAACGAAGTTGGGTAACAACGAAGTGATGGGTGCTGTTGACCAAGCAGTGGGTGAAGTATTGGCATATTATCTGGAAGAACATCCGAAGGAAGCAAAAACGATTGTAGACAAGGTGATTCTCGCGGCTACCGCACGTCACGCAGCAAGAAAAGCCCGTGAAATGGTACAACGCAAATCGCCGATGTCGGGTGGTGGTCTGCCGGGTAAATTAGCCGACTGTTCGGATAAGGATCCTTCAAAATGTGAATTATTCCTTGTCGAGGGAGATTCGGCAGGTGGTACTGCCAAGCAGGGACGTAACCGTATGTTCCAGGCTATCCTCCCATTACGCGGTAAGATTCTGAATGTGGAAAAAGCCATGTATCACAAGGCTTTGGAAAGTGATGAAATCCGCAATATCTACACAGCTCTCGGTGTAACTATCGGAACTGACGAAGACAGCAAGGAAGCCAACATACAGAAGCTGCGCTATCATAAGATTATCATCATGACCGATGCCGACGTCGATGGTTCTCACATCGACACACTGATTATGACATTCTTCTTCCGCTATATGCCACAGATTATCCAGAATGGCTATTTGTACATCGCTACTCCCCCGCTCTACCTCTGCAAAAAAGGTAAAGTAGAAGAGTATTGCTGGACAGATGCACAGCGCCAGAAGTTTATTGACACTTACGGTGGCGGTTCGGAAAATGCAATTCATACACAGCGCTACAAAGGTTTGGGTGAAATGAACGCCCAGCAATTGTGGGAAACAACCATGGACCCCGAAAACCGTATGCTGAAACAAGTAAATATTGACAACGCCGCAGAAGCTGATTATATCTTCTCTATGTTGATGGGTGAAGATGTAGGGCCACGCCGCGAGTTTATTGAAGAGAATGCAACGTATGCAAATATCGATACATAATTAAATAATTACGTTTTATAAACCAACCTCACATCTTACAACGAGGAAACGCCGATGGCGAAGGAACATCCTTCGATCGGCGTTTTTCTTTTGCCCAAAGGGGCTTTCATATTCAAATCGTTCAACCGTCCATCTCTTAATAAAACCTAACAGCAGAAACGTTTTCCATACAAAATCACTATCTTGCATAAAAAGCAAAGAAAACATAACTATGAAAATGAAAACTACTGCTCCTAATCCGTTATTTGCAAAGATCAGGTTGTTTCTTATTGTATTGACTTCCTGCGTAATCGCCACTTGTATTTTCTTGATTATTATTCATCCGGAAGTATGGATGATACCGGCATGCGGAATTATTATCGCATTGTGTATTTTACTATATCAGGTATATTGCATACGCAAGAACCGGAAGAGAATTTAAATGTACTGTTGCTTTTTCAGTTCTTCGGCAACAGTGACCAGCTCTTTGTACCATTCTTCACCGAACTTACGGATTAAAGGCTCTTTCAAAAACTGATATACGGGAAGATTCTCTTTTTTTCCCAGCAAAACCGCTGCTTTGCATACGTCCCAACGATTATAATTCACCGCTTTATAAGGTCCGTAATCTCCAATCCGGATAGGATAAAGATGGCAGGACACCGGTTTATAGAAGGCAGTCTTTCCCTCTCGATAGGCCTTTTCGATCGCGCAATAGCAGCAACCATTCTCATCATAACAAGTAAACACACAGTCCTTATTATTGACAATAGAAGTCACCAAATCACCTTCCTGATCCGTATATACCACCCCTTGCTTTTCAATCACCGCACGTGCTTCCGAAGCCAGTTCGTCCCAGATAACCGGCAAAACCTCTTCCAGCTCCATCACCTCATCCAGCTCTACCGGAGCACCGGCATCACCTTCAATGCAACAAGCGCCCTTGCAGGCACCCAGATCGCAAAGAAACTTCTCCTGAAATACATCAAGAGACACTACTACATCACCTATTTGTATCATTTTAAACCTTATGTGAGACAAAAAGGGCGGAGTTCTACTCCGCCCTCCCAATTATAGAAATTTAAATTACTTAATCAAAACGTTTCCGTCCATTTCAGCCGGAGCAGCCAGACCCATAATCTTGAGAATAGTCGGAGCAACATCTGCCAGACGACCGTTTTCTACTTTCGCAGTTTTGTTCTCTGTTACATAAACACAAGGAACAGGGTTCAAAGAGTGAGCAGTGTTCGGAGTACCGTCTTCGTTCAAAGCGTGGTCAGCATTACCATGATCGGCAATGATAATTGCTTCGTAATCCTGTGCTTTGGCAGCTTCGATTACATCTTTCACGCAAGCATCTACAGCAATAACAGCTTTCTCGATTGCTTCATAAATACCGGTATGACCTACCATGTCACCATTAGCGAAGTTCACTACGATGAAATCATATTTGTTCTCGTTGATGGCAGCCACCAATTTGTCTTTTACTTCGAAAGCACTCATTTCCGGCTTCAAGTCGTAAGTAGCCACTTTGGGAGAAGGAACAAGGATACGATCTTCTTTATCAAACGGAGTTTCACGTCCACCATTGAAGAAGAATGTTACGTGCGCATACTTTTCTGTTTCAGCGATATGAAGTTGGCTCAAGCCTTTAGAAGCAAGATATTCGCCTAATGTATTAGATACATTATCTTTGTCGAACAGGATATGAACGCCCTTGAAAGAAGCATCGTACGGAGTCATACAGTAATATTGCAGCCCTGGGATGGTGTGCATACCTGCTTCCGGCATATCTTGTTGAGTCAATACAACAGTCAACTCTTTGGCACGGTCATTACGGTAATTGAAGAAGATAACTACATCACCTTCTTTGATTGTTCCGTCGCAGTTGGCATTCACAATCGGTTTGATGAATTCATCTGTAACACCTGCATTATAAGACTCCTGCATAGCCTGAACCATATCGGTAGCTTTCTCACCTATGCCGTTTACAAGCAGGTCATAAGCTTCTTTTACACGTTCCCAACGTTTGTCACGGTCCATAGCGTAATAACGGCCGATGATAGAAGCAATCTTGCCTGCTGATTTCTCACAGTGTGCAGAAAGTTCTTCGATAAAGCCTTTACCACTCTTCGGGTCAGTGTCACGACCATCCATGAAGCAATGGATAAATGTATTGTCGATATTATATTCTTTAGCGATATCGCAAAGTTTGAAGAGATGAACGAGTGAGCTGTGTACGCCACCGTTAGAAGTCAGCCCCATAAAGTGAACACTCTTTCCGTTTTCTTTTGCATAAGAGAAAGCAGAAACGACTTCAGGATTTTTCAGGATGCTATTGTCAGCACATGCACGATTGATTTTTACCAAATCCTGATAAACTACGCGTCCGGCACCGATATTCAAGTGACCTACTTCCGAGTTACCCATCTGCCCGTCGGGCAAACCTACGTTTTCACCGCTTGCCTGAAGTTGAGAGTGAGGATAAGTAGTCATCAGATAATCCCAGTAAGGAGTGGGAGTGTTGAAGATTACGTCGTCTTTCTTTTGGTCACCTAATCCCCAACCATCGAGGATCATTAAAAGGGCTTTCTTACTCATAATATTTCAATATTTAAATTATCACTCTGATTTTCGGGCGCAAAGGTACAAAAAAGATGGTTACGTAAACGTTTAATCTATGTTAAGTTACAGGGCAGAAGTACACCAGACTATGGGTATTTTTCTTACTTTGTAAAATTACTTTCAATATGTTGATCGAAAAACTATTATTATGAAAACAACTTTATTTTGTATCTTACTTTTGTTATCGGGTATAGTATCCGCACAAACAATCGACCATCCACCTTTCAAAGCCCGATCGGGAAGTATTTCCAACATCACCCGCATAGAGCGCACTCCCGAGAACACAAGAGTATATATTCATGCTATCTTCCGCCCACACTGGTGGATCATGGAAGATGGAGATACCTATCTGGAAGATGCCGCAACCGGCAAGAAATATCTGTTCAAAAGTGCTGAAGGCATAGAACTTAAAAAAGAAGTCTATATGCCGGATTCAGGAACGATGGATTATGTGCTGGTTTTCGAGCCGTTACCGTCAGAAACACAGACCATTCATTTTCTCAATCCTACTGACCCCGAAGGCAATATTTATGACATATCGCTGGTCCCGCAAAAGAGGAAAGATTCTTCTCCACTAGCCACCATCAAAGGCAATTGGTTCAAGACAGACGGTTCCGGTTCATGGGAATATGGAGTTTACGACTCCATCAGCATTTTGAATAACCGGATATACACCAATGAAAATATCCGAAAAAAGGGAAAGCGGATTGAAATGACTTTAAAAGATAGAGAGAGTCAGGAGGAAATGACTTTATCATTCACCCCGCAAAAAGACGGCACGTGTAAGATTCAGCAGAAAGGAGAGGAAGAATTAGTGTACAGTAAGAAGAGAACTCCGGTTACACTGGTTGCTGCAGAACCTGATTTCAAGCAATTCTTCCGCCAGGATTCAACTTATCTGCAAGGGTATATAAACGGATACGATCCTCGTTTAGGATTTGACACCGGTCTTATTTATCTGTCAAATGAACTGACCCGTGAAGATTATCCGACCGTCATCCAGATAGCCCCGAACGGTAGTTTTAGCTGTCGATTTATCATTAATCATCCGATAGAATCATCGGTAGTACTGGGACACAACTGGATTCCATTCTATATTGAACCCGGACAAACTCTCACCATGTATATCGACTGGGAAGCTGTAATGGCACGTAGCCGTGCACGCGATCATTACTTCCCTATCAGGAACACAGCATATATGGGTCCATCTGCCTCTCTCTCCTACCTGCTGAAAGACTTTGATAACCAGATAACCTATCGCTATGAGGACTTATCGAAATCACAAAAGACATTAACTCCCGACCAATACAAGGAGCACATGAAGCCTATCATTGCACAATGGAAACAGGTTGCAGACTCTGTAAGCCAAATCTATCAGCCCTCTCTCAAGGCAGTTCATCTGATAAAGAACAAGGTAGATTTGCAAGCCGGAAGTATGCTTTTTGATTTCTTGATGAGCAGAGATTATTACGCAAAGCAAGATAGCACCAATCAGGCGCTGAAAGTAAAGGAAGACGATTCCTATTACAGTTTCTTGAAAGATATGCCACTCAATGATGTAACCGTACTTGCAAACACAAACGCAAGTACATTTATCAACCGTTTCGAATATATGGACCTGTTCCGGAAAGCATATTCCGACCAGTCTTTTTCTCCATCAGACAGCATTGATTATACTTATCCGAAGAAACCTCTATTGACTTTCCTTAAAGAAAAAGGTGTGAAACTAAATAAGGAGCAGGAAGCAATAAGACTTAGACAGGAGAAGTTGGCCGGAACTACTGCCAAAATTATAATGAGGCAGTTAATTGCAGAGAACGAGAAGATGGCATCGCTCTATGAAAAAGAACAAAAACTCATACAAGAATATGTGGCATTATATTCCGAGAAAAAGGAAGAATCCCAGCAGGATAAGGATAAAATCTTTATAAAAATGAACCAGAAATATGATTTCAAGAAAGATTCCATCATTGCACAATTATATCCTACTCCCAACCCTTTGCTCTGGCAAATAGCCAAAGTGCGGAGCCTTAATTTTAATTTAGGAAATATCAAAGACAGCCAAATAGCTCATGAATATGTGGATAGCATCAAACAAATATTCACCGAACCGTTTCTCGCATCAGAAGCTGAACGAGTGCTGGAAAAGACACACCCGAAAGATAGGGCAAGATCTTATCAGTTGCCTGATGGAAAAGCGACTGAAGTATTCCGCAACATCATAAAGAATCATTCAGGTAAGGTTCTGTTTGTCGATTTCTGGGCAACGACTTGTGGCCCTTGTCGTGCAGGAATAGAGGCAACTGCCGATTTACGCAAAAAATATAAAGATCATCCGGAGTTTCAATTCATCTATATCACAAGTCAGAAAGATTCGCCCGAGAAAGACTACCAAAAATATGTAGAGAAGAATCTAAAAGGAGAAGCCTGTTATTATGTTTCGGAGGCAGAGTTCAATTATCTGCGTCAACTATTCCAGTTCAATGGTATTCCACACTATGAACTTGTTGAAAAAGATGGCAGCATATCCAAAGAGCGTTTAAGCAGTTACAATATCAGGAAATATCTGGATAATCATTTCGAAGGAAAAGCAGAATAGGATCGGAGCCTCTAAATAAAGGGCACAAATAAAAGAATATCAAAAAAAGCGATACAAAGGGCGGAACCCTCTTCATTTTTCCGTACCTTTGCATCGCTTTTAAATTAAAATCATAGAAATATGGACGATTCAAACCCGCGAACGTGCACAACTAGTATTAATTAAAGCGAACAGAGTCATTGAAACCTGATGCCTCTGCTCGTGTAAAACAAACGAAAGGAGGCAATAAGATGAGAACGTATCTTTATTGTGAAGCCGGCTTTGTGGAAAAAGCTCAATGGCTTCCTAACAGCTGGGTAAATGTAGTATGCCCAAATAATGATGACTTTGAATTTCTAACTCAAACTCTCAACGTACCCGAATCATTTCTTAATGACATAGCCGATACGGACGAACGTCCGCGTACGGATACGGAAGGTAACTGGTTATTGACCATTCTTCGTATCCCTGTGCAGAACAAGCAGAACGGCAGCCTGCCCTTCGACACTGTACCGATTGGAATAATCACCAATAACGAGATTATTGTGTCCGTCTGTTATCACAACACCGATTTGCTACCGGATTTCATAGAGCATACCCGTCGAAAAGGGATTGTTGTACGCAACAAGCTGGATCTGATTTTTCGGATCATCTATTCTTCTGCCGTATGGTTCCTGAAATACCTAAAGCAGATAAACATAGACATCAGCGCCGCAGAAAAGGAACTGGAACGAAGCATCCGCAACGAGGACCTGCTCCGGCTGATGAGACTGCAGAAAACATTGGTCTACTTCAATACTTCCATCCGTGGAAATGAAGTAATGATAGGAAAATTAAGGACTATTTTCCAGGATACGGATTATCTGGACACTGAACTAGTGGAAGATGTGATTATCGAATTGAAACAGGCACTTAACACGGTGAATATTTACAGTGACATTCTCACGGGAACGATGGATGCTTTTGCCTCCATTATCTCCAATAACGTGAATACAATCATGAAACGCATGACAAGTCTGTCCATCGTCCTGATGCTCCCGACATTGATTGCCAGTTTCTATGGTATGAATGTGGATATTCATCTGGAAGAGGTACCCTTTGCTTTCTCTTTGATCGTACTATTTTCCATCGGATTGTCAACTCTTGCGTTTGTGATATTCCGGAAGATAAAATGGTTCTAATACAAAAAACAGCTTACCATCTGTGATCCTTTAGAGGATTCTAAGACGGTAAGCTGTAAATTATACGTTTTTTATTCTATAGAGAATTAATTAAAAGAGAATGTTTAGAGAGAGAAATTAAAATATCTTATCCTTCTTTACTTGCTTTTCTTCCGCCCAACGGAATAGAAACTCCAACGAATCCATTCACAGAGTTAGAGTTCTTGCCTAAGAACATATAGTCAGTTCCGACAAACAGAGGACCTAATTTCAGACCCAGACCGAAAGATTTACCGGCTGACTGGATAGCTGAGTAACTAAGTGCTACATTGAACCAGCTTTTCGGACGGTAGTTTGCAGAGAATGTTAATTCTGTAAGAGCATCAGGCTGTACAAAACGAGTGGTTGACAATACACCCACTGCTAATTTGTTATTGAAGAATCCATATTCTGCACCTAATACTAGGGTAGAAGCAAGACGAGATTTACGAGATTCTTTAGCATCGCTTACTTCGAGTTGCAACATGTCATAGTCAAGTACATCACCATTTGTTACACGGTCCATATATCCTTGAGCGTCATTCTGCAACTGATTTACAGCGTTCATAACAGTATTCGGATTATTCGGATCAACCATATTTGCATAGGTACTTCCTTTAATATCAATCGGATCCGGATTAGCAGATGCAATCTTTGTACTTGATTTTGACCAAGAGATAAAACCTAAGTCAAGAACAGAAGCAGATACAGTCAGATTATCCAATATTTTATAAGAAGCTCCTAAATCGATACCAAAACCGTACCCAGCTATACCCAATTTACCGCTATCGAAATCAAAGTCAGTTACATAATCTTTACCCTCTTCTTCTTGCAATTCCAAGCCTTTGAAAGAACTTTTCAGTTCGGCACCAACAGTCAAGTTTGCATGATAGTTATTAAACTTATCCTTTAATTCTTGTGCTGCCTGTGCTGCCTGTGAAGGGGTCATAGAATTCCAATAGCTCTCACTTGACCACTGATTTATTTGTTGATCACTAGGTAAATTAGCGCTCATTGCAACTCTATTAAGTTTCAACTCCATGTTACCAATACCCAATAAAGCTTTCACTCTAGCACCAACTGTCAAACGGCTATTAATCTGACGTGAAAGTCCTAAACCAATTTCAGTATAAGCATTAATGTTCAATTGCTGACCACTAATATCATAGTTACTATTTCTCCATTTTCTTCAAACTGTTTCATCTGTTCAAAAGGTAAACAAATCTTTGTTCAGTTAGCACCATATCTGTAGAATGACGTATTGAATGACAAAAGTTTTTTCACGTTATCCATCCTGCAGAATGAATTTCTGGTAGGAAGTTCCACATTCAATTTATTATTTCTTTGGAGACGTTCATGAAATCCGGTTTGGCTAGAAATCATCGCCGCATCAATAATATCAATGATATCCGTAGCCTAACGAAGTAGGTACCGTTGATTAACGGGATATACTGGAAGGTTTAAAGTAACGGTTTAGTCGGTGTAAAGCGGGTAGTCAGTTGGTCCACTGCACGGTGCATAGCTAAGAAAGAAGCCCGCAGGATATTTATTTCATCAATTTCTTCCGGTGACACGACGCCAACCGCCCAGGCTATCGCTTCCTTCTCTATTACCTCACGTAGTGCATAACGTTGCTTTTCCGACAGTTGCTTGGAATCATTCAACAGTTCATTCTTAAAATCTTTCGGAAGAATAACCGCAGCAGCGTATACTGCTCCCGCCAAACATCCACGACCGGCCTCATCACATCCGGCTTCAATCAAATTCTCGTTTAAATAAGGTAATAACATATTTATCGCTTCTATTTTGACACAAAGGTAATTCAAATTAAAAAAGGAGACTTGTTTTGCCTCCTTTTTCTTACTTCTTTCCTACTTTTTTTAGAATAAACTCCAAGCAACAGTAAGCCCTGCCATTACAATGGCTACCATGCTCATTAGCTTTATTAAGATATTCAAGCTCGGCCCGGATGTATCTTTAAACGGATCGCCCACGGTATCTCCTACTACGGTTGCTTTATGAACTTCACCGCCTTTTCCTCCAAAGTTTCCTTCTTCTACATATTTCTTTGCATTATCCCATGCACCACCGGCATTAGCCATAAAGATAGCCAGTACGAAGCCACTGCTCAAGCCACCAATCAGCAAACCGAGCACACCGGGAACACCGAAAATAAGACCTGTAAGGATAGGGGCAATAATAGCGATTAAGGAAGGCACAACCATTTCACGTTGCGCACCTTTTGTTGATATTGCAACACAACGTTCGTAATCCGGCTCCGCTTCTCCTGTCAAAATACCCTTTATTTCACGGAATTGGCGACGTACTTCATCTACCATGTGCCCTGCTGCACGTCCTACGGCATTCATTGTCAATCCACAGAACAGGAAAGCCATCATGGAACCGAGGAACATACCCGAAAGAACTTTCGGATTCATCAGATGTACTTCATAATAATCCATGAAGTCGATAAAAGTAGCATTCGCCACACTGATGGAGCTACCATCCGCAAAGGTCAGATCTACATTACCAAGCCGTGTAAGGCCGATTCGGATTTCTTCAATATAAGAAGCCAGCAAAGCCAACCCTGTCAATGCAGCGGAACCGATTGCAAAACCTTTTCCGGTGGCAGCAGTTGTATTCCCCAATGAATCGAGCGCATCGGTACGTTTGCGGACTTCGGCACCCAAGCCGGACATTTCCGCGTTACCTCCTGCATTATCCGCAATCGGGCCGTAAGCATCCGTTGCCAGAGTGATACCTAAAGTAGAAAGCATGCCGACAGCCGCAATACCGATTCCATACAGTCCCATACCGACATTGGCAAAATCGCCGGCGGAAGCCAACAGATAAGAAGCAATGATACCAATCACGACTGCAATTACCGGAATAGCCGTAGAAAGCATACCTAAACCGATACCGGAGATAATTACGGTGGCGGGTCCGGTCTTACCGCTTTCACTTAGTTTCTGGGTAGGGCGATAGGATTGGGAAGTATAATATTCTGTAGAACGTCCGATGATAATACCTACCAATAGTCCGACTACTACGGCACAAGAAATCCAAATCCAGTTATCAAGTTGCAGAAGCCACAGAATAAGGAATGTAGCAGCAACAATTAATACGGAACTAAGATTCGTACCGAAAGCCAACGAACCGAGCAGGTCCTTCATTGTCGCATTCTCCTTGGTACGGACAGCGAATATACCTATAATAGAAAGGATAATACCAACAGCCGCAATCAGCATCGGGGCGATCACTGCCTTGAATTGCATCACTGTATCTGCCGAATGGATAAAAGCAGCAGCACCCAGTGCGGCTGTTGCCAGAATCGAGCCACAGTAAGATTCGTATAAATCGGCTCCCATACCAGCCACGTCGCCTACATTATCACCCACATTATCGGCAATAGTGGCAGGATTACGAGGGTCATCTTCCGGGATTCCGGCTTCTACTTTGCCTACCAAGTCGGCTCCGACATCGGCTGCCTTTGTATAGATACCACCGCCTACACGGGCAAAGAGCGCCTGGGTAGAAGCTCCCATACCAAATGTCAGCATGGTGGTAGTGATTACACAGAGTTTATGAGTAGGTGTCAGTGCATCAGCAGGAATCACTGCATTTAGCAACAGATACCAAAAAGATATATCGAGCAGTCCCAGGCCAACGACCACCAGTCCCATCACGGCACCACTTCGGAAAGCAATTCTTAATCCTGCATTCAGAGAAGTACGGGCAGCATTAGCGGTACGAGCGGACGCGTATGTCGCCGTCTTCATCCCCAGAAATCCGGAAAGCCCGGAGAAGAATCCACCTGTAAGGAAAGCAATGGGAACCCATGCATTCTGTACATGAAAGCCATAAGCCATAATTGAAAACAAAATAACCAGCCCCAAGAATACCCAACCTACTATTTTGTATTGTTGCTTTAGATAAGACATAGCTCCTTTGCGTACAGCAGCAGCTATTTTTATCATTTGGGGTGTACCTTCACTCTCTTTCATCATTTGCTTATGAAAGTAATAAGCAAAGCAGAGGGCTAACACGGAAGCGACTGGAACGAGCCAGAAAAGAATGTTGTCCATAGGGTCAATTTTTAAAGGATTACGGAGGCTAAAAGTATGGAAATCAATCGAAATAAGCAAGTAAAAAAGAAAGAATTTACAGAGTTGAATCATTCTATTTTTTATACGTCTCTTTGGACAAATGAGCAGATGGTAGTTATTTTTAGACATAAGAACAAAAGAACATAAAAGCTGCGCTTTGAAAATTATTTCTGTTGCTTATTGAACGGCTATTCTATTTTTTGTTCTTATGTTCTTCTGTCTGAATTAAATTCCCATTTAACCAGAAACGATACGGAAATGAATGAAAGTTTTTCCTACTATAAAGTTGAAAAACATAAAAACATCTGCCATCTGCAACGAAAAGCGTGTAATACACTAGTTAATAAATAGTTGGAACGTGGCAGATACCTGTGGCAGATAGGTTGCAGATAAAGTATCTGCAACACGTTATATAATCAAAGAAAAAGCCTTGATTCCTTTATGCAAAGCTATGGGATAATTGGGGTGACTCTATGGAGAAATTTTGGTATCTCTACGGGGAAACGACAGTATCCTTACGTAGAAACTGTAGTGTCCCGCCTTAGAAACTCTCGTTTCCTACCGTAGAAACTGTAATTTCTAACGCCGGAAACGACAGTTCCCCGCCTGGAAACGGGAAGTTAATGTATACAATAAACTTTTGCACTCATGGAGAATTAGCTTATGTAAGGTTTATACTGTGTTGCAGATAAAGTATCTGCAACCTATCTGCCGCAGGTATCTGCAACGCTCCAACTATTTATCAACTAGTGCATTACACGCTTTTCGTTGCAGGTGGCAGATGTTTTCATGTTTTTTCAACTTTATAGTAGGAGGATTACGCATCAAAATTAGGGTCACAACCGTAAGTCATAAAACAAATTCACCTCTGTGTCCTCCATGTCCTCTGTGGTGAAAAGAATCAAAACTGTACGGAAATGAACTAATTTCAGTTCAAATTCAAACAAAGAGACAACGAATAATAGTCAATAACTACTAACTATCTGTTATTCTCTGCTTATTCTGCTGGGCAAACTCTGTAGGAGTGACTCCAAATTGTTTCTGAAATACTTTGGCGAAGTAAGAAGGTGACTGAAATCCTACCCTGTCACAAATTTCATTGATGCGCAGTTCTCCCTCCTGCAACAATTCCGCAGCATGTTTTAGCCGGATGATACGGATAAAATCGAGTGAAGAAAGGTCGGTCAATGCCTTAATTTTACGGTGAAGGCTGGAGCGGGACATATTCATAGCAGCAGCTAATGCTTCCACATTATAGTTGGCATCGGAAAGATTCTCACGCACTTTGGCTATCAATTGAGACATCAGTTGCTCGTCCGCCCGTGACATGGCATCCCCTTGCGGAGTGCAGGCGCCGTAAGTGATCTGATTAATAAACATCTCATGCGTACGGTGGGATTCGCGCTCACGCGCCAGTTCCGCCAATAATTGCTGTTCACGTATCTTCTGCACTTCACGGCGGCGATAAGCACGAAGGGTCAGTACAAAACTACCGGATACAACAATAATATAGATAAGGTACGCCCACACTGTACGCCACCAGGGTGGAAGAATACGTACCGACAAAGTGGCTTCTTCCTGATTCCAGACACCATCATTATTACTGCCACGCACACGAAACAGATAGTCTCCCGGCGGAAGCTGGGCATAAGACGCAGTATGTGCAGCAGACGTATAGTTCCAGTCGTTGTCTATACCTTCCATTTTATAAGCATAACGGTTTGCGCCCGGCGATGTATAACTTAAAGCAACGAAATCAAAGCCGACATTAGAACGGTAAGGCAATTGCACGCCATCTGCCGGGAAAGGAGTTTCACGTCCTTGTACATACATTCCGGTGATGTAGACCGGAGGGACAAATGTGTTCCGGCGGACAATCTGCGGATTAAAAGAGACAAGTCCGTTGATGGTCCCCATCCAGATAGTCCCATCAGAGGCAGCCAAAGCCGATTTATAATTAAACTGATTATCAGGCAGCCCATCGTTTCGGGTAAAGATTTGCAGGCTGTCTGTTTCCGGATGAAGGCAAACCAGTCCACGGTCTGTTCCGAACCAGATGCGATGTTGTGCGTCTTCCACCACTTTATAGGTCACGTTGTCCGGAAGACCGTTCGCTTTAGTGTATGTCCGGAACCTGCCCGTTTCGGGGTTAAAACACAATAACCCTCCCCGATCCGTAGAAAACCAGAGAAGACCTTTGCTATCCTCCGAAATGCCTGTCACTTCATTCGTTCCGATAGAAGTGCTGTCTCCCGGTACACATTGATACTTGACCATCTGATCCGTCTGCGGATTATACCGGAATATGCCATTACCCATTGTTGCGACCCATATATTGCCGGATTTATCTTCGAGGATGTCACGCATATAAGCATAACCGAATTGTTCCATCTTCTCAAAAGTCCGCCCTTTGTCGGCCGAACGGAAGATGTTCCAACCATCGCCCAGCCAGATGACTCCCCCACGGTCACGATAAAGGGCAAACACCGAACCTTCACTGATGCCGAGTTGTGCGGGATAGAATGTATGAACCTGCCCTCGAAAAATGTTTGTGGTAGAAATGGCAGAGGAGGCAACAGAAACAGGAGATACAGTAGTAGAAGAAGAAGTCAAAGATGAAAAAGTCGAAGAAGAAATGGAAGAAGAAGCGGAAGAGGCTGTCCCCGGAATTATCAGATCAATACCTCCTTTAAAGTAACCCGCCCCGACTAAATCATCCGAAGCAAACAAGCTCAATACATTCTGACGGTCCGGTGATTCGGGAACTTTTACGAAAGTCTGCGCCTTTGGATTCCAATAACAAACCCCGCCATCCTGCGTACTAATCCACACTGTCCCGTCTTTTCCTTCCGCCAATTCACTGATGCGACGTCCGCAGACCGTACCGGGCGCCCCCGGAAGATAAACAGAAAAGTCGAGTGAGCGTACAGGCAGATAACTGGCTCCTCCAAATTGCGTACAGATCCAAGTTCCTCCTTCACGATCGCGATAAATCTTATCCACGATAGCATCACCAAGCCCATACTTTCCTCCGGCATCGGCAGGGATATGTTGCACACTATTCTGTTTCTCATTAATCACATAAACACCATTTTGAGTTCCCACCCATAATTCGTCTCCAAAGCAAACTGCGTAACGAATAATCTTTCGATGCACTTCTGGCGCAGGGAACACGCTCACCTCCCCTGTCTTCTTATTGAACCGTTTCAATTCCTCTTCATGCACACCGACAATCAGTTCATCGCCATAATCACACAGAGTAAATATGAAATCTCCTTTAAGCGCCTCTGTGGCATACGCCACAAATTTATCCTGTTCCGGGCTATAACGGTAGATTCCCGCTCCGTACGTACCGACCCAAATCGTACCGTCTTTATCCACACAGATGGATTGCGGAAAGTCCTTACTTTTATCTTTACCGGGACAAGGAATGTAGCGGAACAGCTTCCCCGTCTCCACCTGATAGCGGAAAACTCCCTGATTGGGCGCATTCACCCATATATTTCCCGAATGGTCTGCCAGTATATCCTCAATCCAGTTGTATCTGATTTGTTCTCCGCTCTCTGTACGGGCATCAAAAAAAGAAAACTTCCCGGTGGCAAGGTCTTGAATATAGACACCATCGTCCGTGCCTATCCACAACTGCCGATGATTATCTTCAAAAAGAGCGGATATGACCTGATTGCCATGTTGCAAAGTCTCGTCATAACAATTATAAAGCTTCATCGACACTCCGTCGTAGCGGTTAAGTCCATTGCGGGTACCCAACCAGATAAAACCGTAACTATCTTGAATAATAGACTTGACATGACTGTTCGAAAGACCGCTTCCACCATCTACACGGATAAAGTTATACTGCCCCGTCGCGGCAAAGTCCGGAAGGAAGAAACAAACAGAAAGAAGAAAAAGCAGCAGATTCCTTTTCATACACAGATATTAGATAGCGACAAATATAGTTTTTTTTACGCTAAATGCATAGGAAGGATGAAACATTTGTTGCAAGGATGGCAATAAATGTCGCACCACAAGGGCGCTATCATACATTTGAAACATCTCTTGCACATCTTGACAAAAGAGAGTATAGCCACCTGTTTCTCCTCCCCCTATCTTTGCCTTCGTCAAAATGACACAACCGACGTGAACTTCCAAAATCTTAAAATGAATACAAGTAATGAAAAAAGTAACCTTTAGTTGCCTTGCTCTAGCAACCCTGTTGCAACTGATTCCCTCCAACGGGAATGCAGCGAACATTCAGGATCAAAAGAAAAAGACGAACCGAACCGAAATGAAGCAGGACACAATCCCTGCCAATCTCTCAAAAGAACCTGCCAACCCTTCTAAAAAAGAAGCAGAAGAAGGCGAACGCAATGTGATGCTGAATGCTTCCGACGCCAACAAACCCCGCGAAATTCAAATCGGGCTTCCCAGCGAGGACGTTAATGTATATGAGAATGGGCTTCCCGCCGTCTATTCCTCGGCCGTTCACAAGCTCGCCGCCCATTGGCGCAGCGACAGCAGCCTGGGAGAAGTAGGACTTTTATCTCCTTCCGAGTCGGCCATCACCACCGGTAACATCGCTTACTCCGTCAACTCCTTCAGCAAACTGGGACAAAAGGATTTTCAAGGTATCTTCAACTACCGGACCAATCATTTCGGAATGCAGAACTTCGATTTCAATGTTTCAGGAGCCATCAACGACCATTGGCTCTACACCGCAAGCATCTATCAGAACTTCGATCCGGGAAGCTTCGACCTCAAATTCACAAACTACACAGACCGCACCGAGATCTATCATGCCGGCCTGACCCGCCTCTTCAACAACGGACGGGGCAAAATATCCCTGCTCTACAAACATTCCCGCAGTGAGAATCCGGGCAGTTATGCCAATGCCGCTCCTTTTATCTATGTCGGCGACGGCTCGGTGAAAGAGATAGACGGCTTCAAACTGGGAACGAATTCGTATGTCCCGCAAAACGGTTCTTTTGAATACATGGACGTGAGAGACGGGAAAATGAAAACATGGAATTTAGGCGACGGCTCGGAAAACCGTGCCAATGAAATAGCACTGATTGCTGATTATCGTTTCCAAAACGACCTGCTGTGGAAATTCAACCTGAAATATATGGATGCCCCACGCGCCAACTATGTGGATTTCGGAGGAAGCACCATCAGCGAAGTAACTGCCGACGCTGGTTTTACATTATCCAACGGCCATCCGTATGAAGGACTCGCAGAAGGCCGCCGCACCTGGTTGCACGTAGGTAAAGTGAAAAACTTCCTGATTACTTCCGAACTAAACAAGACTTTCGGCAACCATGATTTGCGCCTGGGATTGAACGAATGGTATTATCATCTTGACTACCACTCCTCTTCTCTGCAATGGATGGCTACCGTAGAGAACTATCCACAACTGCTCACTTCCACCGCAACAAGTTCCCTAGATCCCACACTGACCGGTCAACACGTGCAGACATACGGCTACAACGAGCTTAGCCCCGAATATACAATGGGATATGAAAACAAACTCGCCCTCTACCTTACAGACAACTGGCAGGTAACTCCCAAATTCAACATCTATTATGGCGGACGCCTCGAATATTACCGGATGAGTGCCGACCAGATATCCGCTTCCCGTTTCCCGAACTTCCACATCGGCGACTTTACCACTTATCATAAAGAGAAAGAAACAGGAAATATCATCACCACCCCGCGCAGTGTTCATCCTGCCAAAGTGATAAAAGACAAACTGAACTACGCCGCCACGCTCCGCGCCACTTACAACGTAACCCGGCAATTCGGGCTGACTGCCGACGGAACAGTAGCCACCCGCTTCCCCCGTATCAACGAATACGCCGGAACAGGTCCTACGGAAGAACAATACAAACGGGTCACCATACCGTTAATCCGTGGCGGTCTGTTCTACAAGAACCATTGGATCAACCTCACCTCTATGGTGACCTATATCTCTAAATCCAATAACATCGACCAGCAAAACCTCACGAAACCGGGAACGGAAGAAGGAAAGACCGTTTTGCTTATCTATAATATCAAAACACTGGGATGGACCACTTCTGCCGAGATCGACCCGTTCAAAGGTTTCCATCTGCATGCCCTGTTCACGTATCAGAAGCCTGTTTACAAGAACTATAACGCAAGTGTCACTTTCAACGATGGCTCGGAGATGTCTGTCAATGCCAACGGAATGATCGTAAAAGAGATCCCGCAGATACTTGTCGAACTCGACCCAAGCTACAACATCACGAAAGACTTACGCCTCTGGCTTAGTTTCCGCTATTTCGGCAAGACGTACGCCAATCTTCAGGAAGCGCTCTACTTCAACGGTCGCTGGGAAACGTTCGGAGGAATCAACTGGAACGTAAACAAACATCTGTCTCTAGGTGCAACAGTCATCAACTTCCTGAATCAGAAAGGAGCCAGCGGAACCATCAACGGTTCGGAACTGATTACGAAAGAAGAAGCTGCCCAGTACGCCGGAAATTATATGAGTGGAAATTATTTACGCCCATTCACCGTAGAATTTAGCGCAAGCATCAAATTCTAGTTCATACCAAACGAATTATAATTATCTTTGTGGCATTATATGCCCACGAACTAACTAATACCTAATTAATTATTAAAAAACCATGAAGAAACTTTTCGTATTACTTACGGCATTGTTTACCCTGGCACAAGTGAATGCCCAGGAAAAGAACGTTATCCGCATCGCAACGGACAACACAGACTTAATTCTCCAAGTAGCTCCCAACGGACGACTTTATCAGGCTTATCTGGGCGATAAGTTACTGAACGAGAAAGACATCAACAACTTTTCTCCATACGTGAAAGGAGGAAGTGACGGCAGCGTATCCACCCGTGGATGGGAAGTATATCCGGGCTCCGGCGCCGAGGATTATTTTGAACCGGCTGTAGCAATCACGCACAATGATGGAAACCCGAGCACGATTCTCCGTTATGTATCTTCCGAACAAAAAGCAGTGGCAGGCGGAACGGAGACAGTCATCCAACTGAAAGACGATCAGTACCCGGTGGAAGTCACGCTGCATTACATCGCTTATCCGAAAGAAAACGTCATCAAGACGTGGAGTGAAATCAAACATGCTGAAAAGAAACCTGTCACCATCTGGCGTTATGCTTCGACCATGCTTTATTTCTCGGGAAACGAGTATTATCTGACTGAATTCAGCAGCGACTGGGCTAAAGAAGCACAAATGAGCACGCAACCTCTATTGTTCGGCAAAAAGGTGATCGACACCAAACTGGGAAGCCGTGCCGCCATGCATACCCACCCGTTCTTCGAACTTGGTTTTGAACAACCGGCACAGGAAACACAAGGACGTGCCATGTTAGGGACTATCGGATGGACAGGCAACTTCCAGTTTACCTTTGAAGTGGACAACGTAGGCAATCTCCGCGTCATCCCCGCCATTAACCCGTACGCATCTGATTATGAACTAAAACCGAACGAAGTATTTACCACTCCCGAATTCATCTTTACTTTCAGCAACAACGGTACGGGCGAAGCCAGCCGCAACCTCCACGCATGGGCACGCAACCACCAACTGAAAGACGGACAAGGCGACCGCATGACTTTATTGAATAACTGGGAAAATACGTACTTCAAATTCGATGAGAAACTGCTTGCCGAACTGATGAAAGAAGCCAAACATCTGGGTGTAGATATGTTCTTGTTGGATGATGGCTGGTTCGGCAACAAGCATCCTCGCAACAGCGACAATGCCGGACTGGGTGACTGGGAAGTGATGAAATCCAAACTGCCGGGCGGTATTCCCGCACTCGTGAAGTCTGCCAAAGAAGCCGGAGTGAAATTCGGTATCTGGATCGAACCGGAGATGATAAACCCCAAAAGTGAATTGTTCGAGAAGCATCCTGACTGGGCTATCACACTGCCCAATCGCGAAACATACTATTACCGTAACCAACTGGTGCTCGATCTTAGCAATCCGAAAGTACAGGATTTTGTGTTTGGCGTAGTGGATAACATCCTGACAGCGAACCCGGAAGTGGCTTTCTTTAAATGGGACTGCAACTCTCCCATCACAAATATTTATTCTCCCTATTTGAAGAATAAACAAGGACAACTTTATATCGACCATGTACGTGGTATATATAATGTATTGGAACGTATCAAAGACAAATATCCGAACGTACCGATGATGCTTTGCTCCGGCGGTGGCGCCCGTTGCGACTACGAAGCATTGAAATACTTCACAGAATTCTGGTGCAGTGACAATACAGACCCGATAGAGCGTCTGTTTATCCAATGGGGATTCTCACAAATCTTCCCTGCCAAAGCAATGGACGCACACGTAACCAGCTGGAACAAGAAGACAAGCGTGAAATTCCGTACCGATGTAGCAAGTATGTGTAAACTGGGCTTCGACCTCGGACTGAAAGAGCTGAATGCGGACGAACAGACTTTTTGCCAAAACGCAGTTGCCAACTGGACGCGTCTGAAGAAAGTGATTCTGGATGGTGACCAGTACAGACTGGTTTCTCCATACGATGGTAATCACATGTCTGTCATGTACGCCGCACCGGACAAGAACAAAGCAGTGCTTTATACCTACGATATCCACCCACGTTTCGGTGAGAAGCTGCTCCCGGTTAAACTTCAGGGATTGGATGCGAAGAAAATGTATAAGGTGAAAGAAATCAACCTGATGCCGAACTCTAAATCGAATCTTGCTGCTAATGAGAAGACTTATTCAGGAGATTATCTGATGAAAGTAGGAATCAATGCTTTCACTACCAATCAGGCTTTCAGCCGTGTGATTGAGCTGACTGCCGAATAATATTCACCACAGAAGTACGGAGGACACAGCGTTTTATATCATTGATAATAAACAAATTATATGCGCTGCGTCTTCCGTGTTCTCTGTAGTAAAAAAACAATAATCAATTAATCCTCTTCAATCTTTACGGCTGTGCCGTTAGCAGTCACCATCAGCATACTGCCACTACCTCCAACTGTCTCATAATCCAAATCAACACCTATCACGGCATTAGCTCCCATTTGAGCTGCTTGTACCTCCATTTCCTTCAATGCTGTATCTTTTGCCATACGCAGCACTTCTTCATAAGAACCGGAACGACCACCCACAATATCCCGAATACTTGCAAACAAGTCACGGAATACATTGGCACCTATGATTGTCTCTCCGGAAACTATTCCATAATATTTCACTATTCGTTTTCCCTCAATGATGGGAGTGGTTGTCATCAGCATAGTTTTTTCTTTATTAGTTATCTGTAAGTTATATGTATTTAGTTAGACGCAAGTCCCCCTAAAAAAGTTGCAGCTACACCGTAATTTCTTACGATATAGCTGCGATTAATGTTAAAGAGAGAGAATTTATATAATATGAGCATGGTCTCACGACCCTCCTAATATTCAATGAACATTTTGTTTCTTTACCTATTAGACGCACAAAAGTGCAAATCACTGCACTTGAAGGCATCTTTTTTTAGTTAAAGAATAAAAAAAGCCGCCATCCCACAGGAATAGCGGCTTATATTGTTAGAACATCTTGCTGACGCGTTCAATTCCCGCCACCAATGTATCTATTTCCGATTTCGTATTGTACATGGCAAACGAAGCCCGTACAGTTCCTTCTATACCAAGACGTTGCATGAGAGGTTGTGCACAATGATGCCCCGTCCTCACGGCAATACCCAAACGATCCAGCAACGTTCCGAGGTCGAAATGATGGATATCTCCTACCAGGAAGGAGATGACTGCTCCCCGTTCGGCTGCTTCACCGAATATACGCATCCGGGGAATCTCTTTCAGCCGTTGCAAAGCGTAAGTTGTCAGTTCATGCTCATGGGCTGCTATCTGCTCAAGTCCATGTCCATTCACGTAATCAAGGGCTTTTGCCAGTCCGGTAGTTCCGATATAGTCGGGCGTACCGGCTTCAAACTTGAAAGGAAGTTCGTTGAAAGTGGTCTTCTCAAAAGAGACATGCTGAATCATCTCTCCTCCTCCCTGATAAGGCGGAAGGCGGTCTAACCACTCTTCTTTTCCATAAAGCACTCCGACACCTGTCGGACCGTATATTTTATGGGCAGAGAACACCAGAAAATCAGCATCCAACTCCTGTACGTCCACTTTCATGTGAGGGATAGACTGTGCAGCGTCTATCAGGCAAGGTACGCCGTGCGCATGAGCCGTTGCAATCATTTCTTTCACCGGATTCACCGTACCCAGCACATTCGAAACATGAACCACGCTGACTATTTTCGTTCGTTCGGAAAATAGTTTTTCGTATTCATCCAGCAAGAGTTCGCCTTTGTCATTCATTGGAATCACTTTGATGGCAATTCCCTTTCGGGCAGCCAACAGTTGCCAAGGAACGATGTTACTGTGATGTTCCATCACGGAAATAATCACTTCATCCCCCTCTTCCATAAATTCATCACCAAAGCTGGAAACAAGCAGGTTGATGCTTTCCGTTGTTCCGCGAGTAAAAACAACTTCGTTCGTGCTACGGGCGTTAATAAACTGACGCACCGTTTCACGAGAAGCCTCATGCAATTCCGTAGCTTGTTGCGAAAGATAATGCACACCGCGATGCACATTGGCATTTACGGAATAATATTCATCCACCAACGCATCAACTACCAGACGGGGTTTCTGCGTCGTCGCACCGTTGTCGAAATAAACCAAAGGTTTACCGTAAACCGTACGGTTCAATATCGGAAAATCCTCACGTATCTTTTGAATATCCACGTTTATTAATTATTAGTGGTTACTTACAAATGGCACAGCCCTGACATCTATTCAGCTCGCCACGGAAACGTTTTTCTACCAACAGATGCAGGCGATCTTTCAGTGCCTCCAAACGAATGGTATCAATCACTTCATTGACAAATGCGAACATCAATAACAAACGGGCTTCTTTCTCTGCAATACCTCGTGAACGCATATAGAATAATGCACCCTCATCCAACTGGCCTACCGTTGCTCCATGCGAACATTTCACATCATCCGCGTAAATCTCCAATTGAGGTTGTGTGTACATTCTCGCATCACGCGTAGCACAAAGATTCCGGTTAGTCTGCTGGGAGTTCGTATGTTGCGCATCGGGACGCACCAATACCAATCCGGCAAACGCACCTACCGACTGATCGTCGAGTACGTACTTAAACAGCTCATTACTAGTGCAGTTCGGTACGGCATGGTCGATGCTTGTATGATTGTCTACGTGCTGGTTCTTATCGGCAATTGCCATGCCACAGAGGTTTATCTCGGCTCCTTCTCCTGCCAACAATACTTCAGTGGTGTTGCGGGTAGTACCATTATGCAAAGTCATTCCATTCAACAATACATTGCTGTTTGCCTCCTGCTTTACATACAGGTTGCTGATACGAACGGTGCTTGTATGTGTTTCTTCCAGTTCATACATATCGAATACCGTGTTCTCGCCTGCAAATACTTCAATCACTTGTGTTGCCAGGAAGTTCACGTTATCCATTGCATGGTCACAAATCAGCAGACGGGCTTGCGCGCCATCCTCCAGGATGATTAGTACGCGGCGGTTCACCATGAAGTTGACATCTGCACGCAGGATATTTACCAGCTGGATCGGTTTTTCTACCACTACATTCTTCGGCACATAAAATACAACACCGTCTTGTGCAAAAGCTGTATTGAAAGCAGTCACCCCATCTTTGGAAGTATCTGCCAACTGACCGTAATACTTCTTCACCAATTCCGGATGCTGTCCGGCCACTTCTTTCAAGCTGCCGAAAATCACACCTTCCGGCAGATTGACTTTAGGAAGTGCTCTATTATAAAATGCGTCATTTACCACAAAATACAGGGCGGTACTCATATTCGGCACATCGCACTTAAACACTTCATACGGATTGACCGGAATAGCCAGACGATTCAAGTTTAAACCATAATCCGGTTCAAAATACTTGCTCACATCCGTATATTTGTACTTCTCCATCTTACGGGTCGGAAATCCGAGGCGTTCAAAATCGGCAAATGCAGCTGCACGAGGCGCATTCAGCACTTCGGCGCTATGCTTGCAGATCATTGCTTCCGTCTGTGAGAAGAGGTCTATATATTGTTGTTCAACTATCATAACTTATTATTTGTTATTCTCCTACTTCTTTCTTGATCCAATCATATCCTTTTTCTTCCAGTTCCAGCGCAAGTTCCGGTCCGGCAGTTTTTACGATACGACCTTTATAAAGGACATGTACAATATCAGGTTTGATATAATCAAGCAAACGTTGATAGTGAGTAATAACGATTGTGCTTGTTTCAGGAGTTTTCAGTTTGTTCACTCCTTCCGCAACAATACGGAGCGCATCAATATCCAAACCGGAGTCTGTCTCATCGAGGATGCTCAACCGCGGTTCCAACATGGCCATCTGGAAAATCTCATTCCGTTTCTTTTCACCACCCGAAAAACCTTCATTCACCGAGCGGTTAGCCAACTTATTATCCAGCTCTACCACCGCACGTTTCTCACGCATCAGTTTCAGAAACTCACTGGCTGTCAGCGCAGGCAGACCTTTATATTTGCGTTGCTCATTCACTGCAGCACGCATAAAGTTGACCATGCTCACACCCGGAATCTCTACCGGATATTGGAAACTAAGAAAGATTCCTTCATGGCTACGATCTTCAGGACTCAACTCCAACAGGTTCTTTCCATAAAACGTGACCGAACCTTTTGTTACCTCAAAAGCCGGATTTCCCACCAATACGGAAGAAAGCGTACTTTTACCGGAACCATTCGGCCCCATAATAGCGTGCACCTCACCGGGATTCACCGTCAGGTTAATACCCTTCAATATCTCTTTGCCATTAATGCTGGCATGCAGGTCTTTTATTTCTAACATGATTATATGTACTAATTAATCGTTTCTTTATATATTAATATTTACTTACTATAATAACCTTTTAGAAATTCACGTTTGATATGATACCAGGCTAATTTACAACCTTCAGCAATATATGCTGATATCAAAATTAACAATTTACCTAATGTTTTCATAAAGCAAGTATATTATGTATATTGTAATCTGATATAATGTAGTTTTCTACATTATATCACTATCCCACACTTCCTTCCAACGAGATAGTAAGCAATTTCTGTGCTTCTACCGCAAATTCCATCGGAAGTTTATTCAATACTTCTTTTGCATATCCGTTCACAATAAGCCCGATCGCGTCTTCTGTCGGAATACCGCGCTGGTTGCAATAGAATATCTGGTCTTCACTGATCTTGCTCGTTGTGGCTTCATGTTCCACCACTGCCGTTTCATTGTGAATATCCATATAAGGGAAAGTATGCGCACCACATTTATCTCCCAGCAACAGAGAGTCACACTGGCTATAATTACGGGCATTATCCGCTTTCTCGGCCACACGTACCAACCCACGATAGGAGTTCTCACTATGTCCGGCGGAGATACCTTTACTTACAATCGTACTGCGGGTGTTCTTGCCCAGATGAATCATTTTCGTTCCGGTATCAGCCTGCTGATAGTTGTTCGTTACAGCTACGGAATAGAATTCAGCGGTCGAGTTATCGCCTGTCAGAATACAGGAAGGGTATTTCCAAGTGATTGCCGAACCAGTTTCCACTTGTGTCCAAGATAGTTTACTATCCACTCCCTTGCAGTTACCGCGTTTTGTCACAAAGTTGTATACACCGCCCTTGCCTTCTGCATCGCCCGGATACCAGTTCTGAACAGTGCTGTATTTTACCTCTGCGCGGTCGTGCACAATTATCTCAACGATAGCCGCATGCAACTGATTTTCATCCCGCATCGGCGCTGTACATCCTTCCAGATAAGAAACGTATGAATCGTCGTCCGCCACAATCAGCGTACGTTCAAACTGCCCCGTGTTACGGGCATTGATACGGAAATAGGTGGAAAGTTCCATCGGACAACGTACACCTTTCGGAATATACACGAAAGAGCCGTCAGAAAAGACAGCGGAGTTCAACGCCGCAAAGAAATTATCCCGGTAACCTACCACCGAGCCCATATATTTCTTCACCAAATCGGGATGTTCCCGCACGGCTTCACTGAACGAGCAGAAGATAATTCCTTTCTCCATCAGCGTTTCCTTGAAGGTAGTCTTTACGGAAACGGAGTCCATAACAGCATCCACCGCCATTCCGCTAAGAGCCATCTGTTCCTCCAAAGGAATACCCAGTTTATTAAACGTCTTTATCAATTCAGGATCGACTTCCTCCATGCTCTTCGGTCCTTCTTTCTTCTTCGTCGGATCGGCATAATAAGAAATCGCCTGATAGTCAATTTCAGGGATACGGAGATGTGCCCAAGTCGGCATCTCCAGCGTCAGCCAGTGGCGATACGCTTTCAGGCGAAACTCCAGCAACCACTCCGGTTCGTCTTTTTTCGATGAAATCAGACGAATGACATCTTCATTAAGTCCACGCTCAATGATGTCTGTATGCACCTCTGTGGTGAAGCCGTATTTATATTTCTCCTCCGCAAATTTCCGGACAAACTCATTATCAGTCTTCTTTTCGAGTTCGTCTTTCTGATTGGGTTTCATTTTATTGGGTTCTTCTTGTTGCATCTTTATTCTCTAATATATATTGTTGCGTCATATTCTTCGCAGCAGGGAAAAAGATCCCCGCAAACGTTTCCATCGGATAATATAACAAAGATTCTTCCTTTTTTGTTGCACTAATTAACTTATTATCGCTGTCTACAAACTCTATCGCACCGATCACTACACTCGTTAACAACAGAAACTTAAGTGCTCCCAGCCCACTCCCTAACCAGCGGTTCAGCCAGTTCAGCGAGATTGCTTGCATTGCTTTTGTCAATAACGAAGCTATCAGTACAAAAATCAACGGCACGGCAATCCAAATCATGATAAAAGCCAACACCTGCGCAACTGTCATCGAATCCGTCACTGTCGGGCAAAGTTTCTCCGCCAAAGAGGCATACAAAGCTTTCGCCGCCAACAGCCCGACTATTAACCCCAAAATAGAAGCCAACTGGCGGATAAAGCCTTTTACAAAGCCTACCACCGCTCCGGCGCCTATTACAATAAGGATAATGATATCAATCGTTGCCACGTTGTGATTTATGATTTGTGATTTATGATTTATGTTCCTGTGATTTATGATCGATGATTTATATTTCTGTCAGGTGATAAAACAATAAAGTGGTAAGGTGGTGTCCCATATAAAATAGTACCACATTACCACCCATCTATTGTTGCAACCATTACTTCGCGAATGGCCTTATACCCTTATAATTCATAAATCATAACTCATAAATCATAAAGTCTGTTTCACTTCTATTTCTTCGAATGTCTCGATCATATCGCCTACCTTCATGTCGTTGCAGTTCACCAGACTGATACCACACTCGAAGTTTGTACCTACTTCCTTCACATCGTCCTTGAAGCGCTTCAACGCGTTGATGTTTCCGGTAAAGATGACGATACCATCGCGGATCAAACGAGCCTTGTCGCTTCGCTTCACCTTTCCGGTCTTCACCATTGCACCGGCTACCAAACCCACCTTCGTAATGTTGAATACTTCGCGGATTTCGATAGTTGCCGTGATTTGTTCCTTCAGTTCCGGAGCCAACATACCTTCCATAGCAGCCTTCACCTCTTCGATTGCATCGTAGATGACAGAGTACTTACGGATGTCGACACCTTCCTGTTCAGCCATCTTAGCGGCAGCACCCGAAGGACGTACCTGGAATCCGACGATAATCGCATCCGAAGCGGCAGCCAGAGAAACATCCGACTCGGAAATTGCTCCCACACCCTTATGGATGACATTTACCTGGATTTGTTCCGTAGACAACTTGATTAACGAGTCGCTCAATGCCTCAACAGAACCGTCCACGTCACCCTTAACGATGATGTTCAATTCCTGGAAGTTACCCAAAGCAATACGACGGCCCAACTCATCCAACGTAAGGATCTTCTGCGTACGCAAGCCCTGTTCACGAGCCAACTGTTCACGTTTGTTGGTGATTTCACGAGCTTCCTGATCGCTTTCAACAACATGGAATGTATCACCTGCGGCAGGTGCACCGTTCAATCCCAATACCAAAGCCGGTTCGGAAGGTCCTGCTTCTTTGATGCGTTGGTTACGTTCGTTGAACATAGCCTTCACACGTCCGTAGCTGGTTCCTGCCAGTACGATGTCTCCCACTTTCAGAGTACCGTTAGATACCAATACAGTAGCTACATATCCACGTCCCTTATCCAGTGAAGATTCGATGATGGAACCCGTAGCATTACGGTCCGGATTTGCTTTCAGGTCGAGCATTTCTGCTTCGAGCAATACTTTTTCCAGCAAATCTTCCACACCCATACCTTTCTTGGCAGAGATATCTTGTGACTGATACTTACCACCCCATTCTTCAACAAGGTAATTCATTGCAGCCAGTTCTTCTTTAATCTTATCCGGATTCGCAGTCGGTTTATCTACCTTATTAATTGCAAATACAATAGGTACACCGGCAGCCATCGCGTGATTGATTGCTTCCTTCGTCTGCGGCATCACGTTATCATCGGCAGCCACAATAATGATAGCAATATCCGTTACTTTCGCACCACGTGCACGCATAGCGGTAAACGCTTCGTGACCCGGAGTATCAAGGAACGTAATACGGCGACCGTCTTCCAGTTGCACGTTATATGCACCGATATGCTGTGTAATACCTCCGGCTTCACCGGCAATTACGTTCGCCTTACGGATATAGTCAAGCAAAGAGGTCTTACCGTGGTCAACGTGTCCCATCACTGTAACAATCGGAGCACGCGGTTGCAAATCTTCCGGTGCATCTTCTTCTTCAACGATAGCTTGTGCCACTTCCGCACTTACATATTCTGTCTTGAATCCGAATTCTTCTGCCACCAGATTGATTGTTTCCGCATCCAGACGCTGGTTGATAGAAACCATGATACCAATACTCATACAAGTAGCGATAACCTGATTGACAGATACATCCATCATCGTTGCCAGTTCGTTAGCCGTAACGAACTCGGTCAACTTCAATACCTTGCTGTCTGCCATTTCCTGATCTTCCAGTTCCTGCATACGGTTGGAAGCCATTTCACGTTTTTCTTTACGGTATTTGGACGTCTTGTTCTTACCTTTGGTTGTCAGACGTGCAAGAGTTTCTTTTACCTGTTTTGCTACGTCTTCCTCGCTCACTTCCTGTTTGATAACCGGCTTCTTGAAGCGATCCTTATTATTGTTGTTATTTCTTCTGTTACTATTTCCCTGTCCGGCCTGACCCTGTTATTACCATTGCCACCTTTACCTTGTATATTAGGTCTCGGAGCAGCAAAGTTGGAAGTTGCAACATTGTTAACGTCCACCTTCTCTTTATTGATACGGTTACGTTTTTTTCTTAGCAGCATCTGCGCTTTCTTTCGGACCGTTCTTCACCACTTTAGAATCATCCTTACGGATTTCCTTGATGATAGCTTCCTTCATCAGTTTCTTCTGATCCTGACGGATTTTTTCTTTTCTTCACGTTCGCGACGCTTCTCTTCCTTCGATTTCTTCTTCGGACGAGTAGACTGATTCAATGCAGCCAAGTCGATCTGACCGATCACATTGATCTTCGCGCCTAATTCCGGTTGACGGATTTTGAAAACACCATCATCCTCCGGAGCTTTTTCTGCTACCGGGGTTACTTCAGCCTGTGCAGTTTCCACCTTTTTTTCTTCTTTATGTTCTTCCGCCTTCACAGGTGCAGTTTCTACTACCTTCGGCTCTTCTTTTTTCACTTCTTCTACTACTTTTTCAACTTCTACCGGCTTCGTCTCCACTACAGGTTCCGGCACTACTACGGGTTCAACCACCACTGGAGTAGGCTCTACTACAGAAACAGGAGGTGTCACCACCTCTTCCTCTTCACCTCGGGTTCTCTCTTCTCGGGCTCCTTTTTCACTTCGGGTTTAACGACAGGCCGTTCTACAACAGGTTCTTCCTGTTTCTGTTCCGGCTCTTTCTCTACCTTTTCAGGTTTACGACCGTTCAATTTATCCAAATCTATTTTTCCGACAGGTTTAAACTTCGGACGTGCATCCTCAGGTACGACTGTCTTAATCACATCTTCCGACTTCGGTTTCTCCGGCTGCTTTTCGAAGCCCTCAATCGATACCGACGCCTTATTACGTTCCTTATTCTGACGTTCCTGTATGAAACGCTCCGATTCAAGTCTAAGGTTCTTATCTGTACTAAACTCCTTTACGAGTATAGCGTATTGCTCCTCGCTAATTTTGGTATTAGGATTAGCCTCAACGGTATGCCCTTTCTTTTGCAGGAACTCAACTACCGTCGCGATTCCTACGTTCAAATCTCTTGTAACTTTGTTTAACCTTATCGTCATATTTTAAAATTAATGAATAAATGGAGCTTGTTTAATGAAAATTGAGAATTAAGAAATAAAAGTTACTGATTAGTATTGTATCGCAACTTTAATCTTTAATTTCATCTCAATTTTCTACTGAAGGATCTTCTTCTTCAAACTCCGATTTCAAAATGCGTATTACCTCGTCCACTGTCTCTTCTTCCAAGTCCGTCTTTTCAATCAACATCTCACGAGGAGCATTCAACACAGCCTTCGCTGTATCGATGCCGATAGCCTTGATAGCGTCGATCACCCATCCGTCGATTTCGTCTCTGAACTCGTCGAGATAGATATCTTCGTCAGCTACATTCTCATCCAACTCACGGAACACGTCGATAGTGTACTCAGTTAACATACTGGCCAGTTTGATATTCAAACCGCCTTTACCGATAGCCAGCGAAACTTCTTCCGGTTTGAGGAATACCTCTGCTTTCTTCTCTTCCTCATTCAGACGGATAGAAGAAATCTTAGCCGGGCTTAAAGCGCGCTGTATAAACAATGAGATGTTCGATGTGTAATTGATTACGTCGATGTTCTCATTGCGAAGTTCACGAACAATGCCATGAATACGACTTCCCTTTACACCTACACAGGCTCCTACAGGGTCGATTCTGTCATCGTAAGATTCCACCGCGATCTTGGCACGTTCGCCAGGGATACGGGCAATCTTCTTGATGGTAATCAAACCATCATTAATTTCGGGTACTTCCATCTCGAACAACGTTGCAGGAAAACGGGAGAAGTACGTGACAAGATAATCTTAGGATTATTATTCTTGTTATCCACGCGGGCAACTACTGCACGGGCCGTTTCACCTTTACGATAAAAGTCGCTCGGGATTTGTTCGGTCTTAGGCAACAGCAATTCGTTTCCTTCATCGTCTAAAAGCAACATTTCTTTTTTCCAGATCTGATATACTTCTGCATTGATGATAGTACCTACCTTATCTATATATTTATTATAAATACTGTCTTTTTCGAGTTCCAGAATCTTGGAAGCCAGTGTCTGGCGGAGATTCAGGATAGCACGACGTCCGAACTTGGCAAAGATAACCTCGTCAGTCACCTCTTCACCTTCTTCGTAAGAAGCATCAATTTTCTGTGCTTCGCTCAACGAAATCTGCATATTCGGGTTAGTCAAATCTTCATCGGCCACAACTTCACGGTTACGCCATATCTCGAAGTCACCCTTGTCCGGGTTCACGATTACGTCGTAATTTTCATCGGTGCCAAACATTTTCGCGATTACGCTACGGAACGACTCTTCGAGTACGCTAACCATCGTCGTTCTATCGATATTCTTCAGTTCCTTAAATTCCGAAAATGTATCAATCAAGCTGATTGTTTCTTCTTTTTTGGCCATAACTATTTAAAGCTAATTAAGTATTTAGTATATTTTATTTGCTCATAAGTGAAGGTTTCGTCCTCTTCTACCAATTTCGGGCGCTTTGATCCTTCGGTTTTCACTTTCTTTTGTACGCCTACCGTAAACTTCTCTTCATCGGCATCTTTCAGTATACCGGCCAGCTTCCGTCCGTCTCCGGTCAGCACTTCCACCTCTTGTCCGATGTGGATATAATACTGTTGCAGAACTTTAAAGGGTTGTCCGATCCCAGCCGACCCTACTTCCAGTTCATAATCTTCCTCTTCGCGGTTCAGTTTCGACTCTATGAAGCGACTAAGCTCCACGCAATCTTCAATCCAAACACCTTCTGCATGGTCTATTTCAACCACAATCTTGTCATCCGGGCTCACGGTTACCTCTACTAAAAAGTAGTCTTTTCCTTCCAGCCACTCTTCTACAATCTGACAAACAGTTTTCTTTTCTATCATTTATTAGCTATATAAGAACAAAAAAAGGAGCTTAATTGCCCCTCCACCTTTCATCCGTTTTCGGTTGCAAAGATATAAATAATCTGTTCGACTACAAAACATTAAAGAAAAAAAGTATGAATTAACAGTGCTATATTCGTATCTTTACGCCGTAATTCAAAAAATAACGACTATGGCACATCGTCTCAACACAAATAAACAGTTTATGGTAGGTAACGGAATTCTTGCTTTTGCCGTCATTTTTGTCGTGGTTATTTTTGTCTATATGAGCATGCGGCTACAACGGGAAAAGCAGGAAGAACGTCATTTCATCGAAAGCTATACGATCAGTCTGGTAAAAGGTTTTGCCGGAGATTCTATCTCTTTATTTGTCAACGACAGTCTGATCTCCAACAAAACCATGTCGGAAGAACCTTACACTGTAGAAATAGGACGTTTTGCCGAACAGAGCGCCTTGTTGATTGTAGATAATAACACAGAATTAGTGTCTACGTTTGATCTTAGTGAAAAAGGAGGAACTTATCAGTTCGAAAAAGAATCAGACGGGATTAAACAATTAGCCAAGTAATAAAGGTATTAACTAAGTCTGTGCCACCATATTGGCACAACCATGCCATCGCATTGTCACGACTGTGCCAGCGTGTTGACACAAGTGTGCCAACACGATAGCACTATCCTGGCAATAAAGTATTCTAAATCTCCGTACGATACTTTCTCAATTCCCCCCGCAAAGCCAATGCTTTTCCTTCTGTAAATTGATTGAGCAATACCCAAAATCGTTCGCTATGATTCATCTCGCGAGTATGACATAATTCGTGCAGCAACACGTAGTCTATCAAATGAGAAGGTAACAGAACCAGGTAATAGGACAAATTAATATCCTTTCGAGCCGAGCAACTGCCCCATCTGCCCTGACTGGAGTTTATTTTCACACTCGAATAAGGAAGTCCGCATTGCTTGGACAAGGAAGCCAAACGTGAAGGAAGGATACTTTTCGCATTCCGCCTCAACGATTCTTCAATCACCTTATGCAACCAGCTTTGCAGTTTCTCGTCCGTAAAATCCGCATGAGGCGGACAAACAATTTCCATAACCCCCAACCGGGAATTAGCCAGAAACTGATCCTTTTCACCGGACACCAAGGACAACTTAAAGTGTTCCGCATCAATTTTATAGTCCAAATCAATCAATGGCCGGGCTAATTTTTGACGGGAGGCCAGAAGTTTACCACGCAGATTCTCGATTGCCTGCTTCACTTCTTTCAATGTAGTGCCGGGAGGAACTGAAACATAAACAGCATCACTCTTTGTACGAAACACAAGACTCCTCGCACGTGAATTGACACGCACTATCAGACGTCCTAATTCGTCATCTTCTACGATCTTATCCATTATAATCCTCCTATCAACAGCCACAAAAGTAATAAAAAAGAAGATTCCAATGAAAAACTTCGCGGAAGATGCAACTTTATATCAGTTTCTTCCGTCTAACTGTCATATCAATCATAGAAAAACATAATTATGAAAACAAGTTTATTGCTCGTATTAGTCACCGGATTGTCTCTAGTACTTACTGCCGGCTCTTGCTTGCAGGGAAAACACGTAGTAGGCAGCAAAAACTACATCTCCCAAGAAGTAAAAGCCGATCATTTCAATGAAATCAAACTATTGGGAAGTGCCAATATCAGTTATCACCAAGACACACGCAGTCACGTGGAGATACATGGTTCCGACAACATTATACCACTTGTAGAAACGTATGTAGACGGTAGTACATTCATTATAAAATTCAAGAAGAATATCACTATCTGGAAAGGAAAACTGGAAATAAAAGTTTTTGCTCCGGAACTGAATAAGCTGTCGGTCAACGGTTCAGGAAATATAAGATTAATCAATGGGATACAAACCTCTAAAGATATTGAATTCCATATCAACGGTTCGGGCAACATTCAGGGAGAAGGATTCAATTGCCAAAAAATGGCCGTTTCAATTAATGGTTCGGGAGATGTAAGACTACAACAAATAGAGAGTCAGGAATGTCAGGCAAGTATTTCCGGTTCGGGCAATATCAATTTGAACGGCAAAGCCATTCAAGCGAGCTATTCTATTGCCGGATCAGGAAATATTCAGGCTGCCGATTTGCAAGCAGAAAACACAGACGCAAGCATTAGCGGCTCCGGCAACATCAGTTGCTATGCCAGTCAGAAGCTGGTTGCCCGCGTCAAAGGAAGCGGTGATATTGCCTATAAAGGCAATCCACAAGAGATGCTCCACGGAAAAACATACGGCAGATCAAATAAAGACAATTTGAACAAATACAGTCTAAAAGCATAAAAGGGCTACTGCATCACGCGGTAGCCCATTTATTTAGTTAGTTTCATTATAAAAATTTGAGAGAATTGAAAACTTCACAGTTTCGCCTTCGTTGTTGTTTTAATTAAGCACACTAACTATATTATATGTTTAAAGCAAATGAAAATGTCTATTCGTTTATAACTTGCACCTTGTGGTTAATCCTCGCCAAACTATCGCCAGAACCTGTTCCGCTTTCACATCATTTGAGATAGCGACCGACGGTGCTGTTACTTGTTTACCAATGGTATCCGTTGCCAATACACTTCCGTCATCTCCGGAGAAAGAATGTTGTGCCACATTCCCCAAAGAAAGGATGATTGCAATTACGGCAGCGGCCTTGAACAGAGGAATAAAACGACCGGTCAGTGTCAAGCGTTTCGCTTTTACGACCGTAGGCTCCACCTCTGCCAGAATACGTGCATCAAAGTCTTCGCCCAGTCCTACTTCCTGCTGAACCTGCTGATAAACAAACAGGTTCTTATAGCGAAGCAAATGAGCCGGAACTTCTTCCTTTGCGAAGAAGTCGCGCAATGTTGCTTCCTCCTCAACGGAAGTTTCGCATTGCCAGTATCGCTCCAGGAGCTGTTCTATATCCTTATAATCCATATTCGTCAATTTCTAAATACCTTTGTTTTACTTTTTGTCTGGCTCTGAAGAGGTTCACTTTAACTTGTTCCTCTGTCAGATTCAGCAACCCTGCAATTTTCTTATAGCTTTCACCTTCAATGTCCCTCAGTTGCATGATAAGCCGCTGTTTTTCGGGAAGTTCGTTTACCAGTCTATTAATAATGTTCATTCTTTCATCATGAATCATCTGGTCATACGGACTGTTTGCATCAGGTTCTTCCTCCATCTCGGGGGTGAGTTCCACGTTTTGAGCTTCTTTCTTTTGACTTCTATCTATCGCCAGATTCTTTGCCACTGTCAGGCAATAGGCTTCGACCGATTCAAATTGAGACCACTCATCACGCTTATTCCACACTCTTATCATGGTGTCCTGAACGACATCCTCGGCTTCGGCCCTATCCAGGGTGATTCTGAGAGCCAATCGAAAGAGTTTATCCTTCAACGGCAAAATATCGTTTCGGAAGCTGATTTCTTGCATCTCTATAATAATGACGGGCTAGGATATGAAAAGTTACAGTCGCCCACTACTTTTTTTGAATTATTTTTTTATTCTTGTTCCACCAGAGTTATTAATCGCTGATGCTAAGGTGATTACCACTTCAGATACTCCTGCATTTATTGCTTCAAAAGAATTCTCCAACTTGGGAATCATACCTCCCTGAATAACGCCATCAGCTACATATTGTTCAAATTCGGCACGGGTGATTTGGGGAATCACACTGTCGTCATCATTCTCGTCACGCAACACGCCTTTCTTCTCAAAACAATATACCAATGTCACATCAAACAAGGCCGACAACGCTTTCGCTGTCTCCCCAGCAATGGTATCTGCATTCGTATTCAGCATATTGCCGTGGCCGTCGTGCGTCAATGGAGCCATCACAGGAACAACGCCTTTATGTATCAAATCCGACAATAAAGTAGCGTCCACCTGTTCCACATCTCCCACAAACCCGTAGTCTACTTCTTTCACCGGACGTTTCACCGAACGGATTACATTCATATCCGCACCGGTCAATCCGAGTGCATTGACTCCGCGTGCTTGCAGACCTGCCACAATATTTTTATTCACCAATCCGCCATACACCATCGTTACGACTTTCAATGTTTCGGCATCGGTAATCCGACGACCATTTACCATCTTGCTTTCAATACCCAGTTGTGCGGCAATCTTTGTTGCCGAACGACCGCCACCATGAACCAACACTTTATGTCCGTCGATAGCGGCAAAGTCATTTAACAACTGACGAAGGGTGGCTTCCTCTTCTACGATTTTGCCACCCACCTTAATAACTGTTAGTTTTTCTCTCATTTCTTGATTTCTAATAAGTTCACCGAATGGAGAATCCGGCTCCGGCACCCTGCCGGTTATTCCAAATAAGTATATCCGTAAAGCCCCGAACGATAGTTGGAAAGGAATTCTTTTCCTTCTTCCAAAGAAATCTTTCCTTCTTTCACTGATTTCGTCACCCAAGTTTCGAGCGTACGTACCAGTTTCTTCGGATTGTACTGCACATAGTCCAACACCTCCGCTACCGTTTCTCCGTCGATAATCTGTTCGATATTATATCCTTTCTCGTTCACCGAAACATGCACGGCATTCGTATCACCAAACAAATTATGCATATCTCCCAAAATCTCCTGATAAGCTCCCACCAGGAACACAGCCACATAATAAGGTTCTGTTTTCTTCAGTGCATGTACAGGCAGATAATGAGCCACGTTACGGGTAGAGATAAAGTTGGCAATTTTGCCGTCCGAGTCGCAGGTTATATCTTGCAAGGTAGCCGAACGCTCCGGTTTTTCATCCAACCGCTGAATAGGCATGATCGGGAATATCTGGTCAATTGCCCAAGAGTCAGGAAGTGACTGAAACAACGAGAAGTTACAGAAATATTTATCGGCAAGCAGTTTGGACAATCCACGGAATTCATCGGGCGCATGCTTCAAACCGGCTGCAATCTGATTAATCTCACGTGTAATAGACCAATACAGACGCTCGATTTGTGCGCGGGTTTTCAGATCCACGATTCCATGACTGAACAAGTCCAATGCTTCCTCCCTGATCTGCTGCGCATCGTGCCATGCTTCCAACATCTTGTTCTGGTTCAGCGAATCCCAGATTCCATATAACTCCTGCACCAATTCGTGTGCATCCGGAGCAATTTCCTCCTCGTCATCCCATTCGGGCAATGTAGCGGTTTCAAGTACCTCAAAGATAAGAACAGAATGATGTGCCGTCAATGCACGTCCACTCTCCGTTATGATATTCGGGTGTGGGATACCATTTTTATCGCTCACGTCCACCAAAGTAGAAATAGAGTCGTTTACATATTCCTGGATGGAATAATTCACGCTGCCTTCGCTATTGGACGAACGGGTTCCGTCATAATCCACTCCGAGTCCACCGCCAATATCTACAAATTCCACATTGAATCCCATCGAATGCAACTGCACGTAGAACTGTGAAGCCTCACGCAAAGCCGTTTTGATACGACGTATCTTTGTCACCTGACTGCCGATATGGAAATGAATCAATTTCAAACAATCCTTCATCCCTTTGCTCTCCAGGAAGTCGAGCGCTTCGAGAAGTTCACTGGAAGTCAAGCCGAATTTGCTGGCATCACCTCCAGACTCTTCCCACTTTCCGCTACCGGAAGAAGCGAGTTTGATACGTATACCGATGTTAGGCTGCACATTCAGCTGTTTTGCCATCTTTGCAATCAGCTTCAGTTCGTTCATCTTCTCTACAACGAGGAAGATACGTTTACCCATTTTCTGGGCAAGCAAAGCCAGTTCGATGTAACTTTCGTCTTTATATCCGTTACAGACAATCAATGAGTCAGAATCCGTATTGACCGCAATCACTGCATGGAGTTCCGGTTTGGAACCGGCTTCCAGTCCGAGATTGAACTTCTTTCCGTGGCTGATAATCTCTTCCACCACCGGGCGCATTTGATTGACCTTAATCGGATAAATTATAAAGTTCTCGGCTTTATAACCATACTCTTCGGCCGCTTGTTTAAAGCAGGAAGACATCTTTTCAATACGGTTGTCCAAAATATCCGGAAAACGTACCAACATGGGAGAAGCCACATCACGCAATTGCAACTCATCGACCAGTTCTTTCAGATCGACAGTCACTCCGTCTCTACGAGGTGTAACAACTACATGACCTTTGTCATTAATACCAAAGTACGAGGTACCCCAACCTGTGATGTTGTAGAGTTCCTCAGAATCTTCAATACGCCACTTTCTCATTTTCTGTTATTCAGTGTTTTTAGTAAATAATTGGACGGCAAAAATACGGATTAATCTACATGTTGGCAATTAATTAGACATTAAATCTTTCAAACGGTCCATATAACCACTATTTCCGTTACGGGCGTCATAGCGACGTGCCAGCTCTTCTGCCTGTTGATAGAAATAATTGCGAAGTTCGTTTACCTGATAAATTCCATCCGGACGATAAAGCGGGAACTCTTCCGGCAAAGACAACGAGACTTCCGGACGGGTTTCATATTTCAGAGCCTCTACCATATCACAGGAGAAACGATAACTCTTCAGCGTATTAGTACGCAAACTCCAACCAATACAGCGTTCAGTATATTCCCAAGCTCTTTCCGGCTTCGTCATCATATTATAGGCAATAAACAATCCCAGATAGAGCAAAAGATATTCATCCTTCTCTCTTCCCACCAATGCTTCTTCGGCACGTGCACACATATCGGCGGCAATCTCCGGTTTACCTGCTTTCTGTGCATAATAAGCAAGCTTCAAATAGGCCCGCAAATTGGCTTCATAACAAGTGATCTGCTTATTAATCAACGGTTGCGCGCGGCTGTAAGCCTCATCAAACTGTCCCGTTTCCAGATAATAATCCAGCATAAAGTTCAATTCACAAGCCTCACACGACTGATCGTCTATCTTCTCATTCAACATTTTATCAATGTATTCTTTCGCCTTGTCATACTGCCGCATCCAGACACATTCCACAGACCAGCGGTGATAATAACTCCGCAAAGAATACCCGTTCCGGAGGATACGGGTTTTATAATCCTCCCCAATTGCCTGTACCTGCTCCATCGGGATCTCCGGAAGATCGAACGTACAAGCCCATATCCACTTATATTTCCACAACAAGTCATCTTCCTTAATCACATCCTTGTGGTTCTCGTAATCATCCAGAATTTTAGAGAACACGGTAATCTCTTCAGCATCCGCCGAAAGAAGATTCAGTTCATAAATAAGATCCAGTCTCAACTCCGTAGCCCATTCCACATCTTCGTTCTCATCGGCGATGCGGATAGCTTCTTTCAATAGATTGGCTTTTTCGCGGGGATGCAGGTTGTTATTCTGTGTCTGCAACAGCAATTTTTGTATTTCAAGTGTGTATCTCATACTCTTTTTTAATTCAGGAAATTTATAAAATCATTCATTTTCGAAGTCATCAGTTCACTTAGCGAATGGTTGAAAAGCTCCATTTCTTCGCTGTTTACCGGATATTTACCTTGCAGAAGCGATTGTACATACAATATATGCACCACATGCTGAAACAGTTTATTGTCTCCTTGTATTTGCAATAAGGTCTGCACCATTTCATTATCCGCATTGAAAGTGAGTGTCGGCGGAATCTGCTTTGTAGTATTCACAGCTCCCAGTACAGCCGCCAACGGATTATTAGCACTTTTAGCGGCATTCTCCTTTTCCTCCGCCACAAAAATAACCGGAATATCCACCGGAGTAAAATGCTTCAGACGACAGATACAGCCAAACCGCTTCAACAACTCGTTCGCTTTCACCTCAAAAGCCTGAAACTCCTGGTTCGCCTCCACTTCACCAAACTGCTCCAGCAACCGTGAAGGAGATATTTCATCCAAAGTAAGTTCCGGATTCAGACGGACATACTTTTTCAACAACGTTTCATCAAACGTATAAGCAGCATTCACGACCAGCCACCCTTGTGCTCCGGCTATACGCCGCACTTGCCGGAAATCTTCCAGATTCTTGGTATAAGCATATCACATTGCTTGCCGAACGAATACTTCCAAAACTACGCAAACCCTTATTGGTTTCAAAAGGAAGATAATCCATAAACAAACGGAGCAATTCATTATCTTCCGAAGCAATCGCCTTGATATGAAAGTGATGAACATCCAGAATCCGATTGAACATGGCACGGTCATTCTGCACCAATCCCCGCAGATAATCCTTGATAGCACCCCGATCTCTTTCCGGGCATCCTTCAGTTGGTCATTGCTCACCAAAGACTCCCGGGAAGCGGTAGACAGCAACCCGTCCGCATTCACCAGACAACGGATAAAGAAAGCCCACGGCGGCAACAGATTGCAATCGTCCTCACTCAACAGCATACGTTTAAGGTAGACCTTATGGGAATTGCGTACTGAAAATTGTGTACGGAAAGGCAAAACATAAAGCACCCCTTCTACCTTACCACTTTCAGTATAAATCCGGAAAGCATCAAGAGCAGACGACTGGAATACTTTTGCCCCATAATCCAGCAGTTCTTTGCGAGTCGCCTTCGGGTCAAGCCATACAGGTGAAGGCGTATTTACCAATTCTTCTTCTCCTTGATAATGCAGATAGATAGGATACGGCAACACTTCCCCGTAACTCACCAGTATCTTCTTAAATGTTTCATATTCAAAAAGATGCATCCAGTCTCCTTTCGGGTGCAATACTACCTGCGACCCGATAGACCGTTCTTCATCTGATAAAGTCAGCTGATACGTCCCATCTACTTTGCCACACCAGCAAACAGGCTGTCCGCCCATTGCCGAACGACTCTCCACAGTGATTTCATTAGTCACCACAAAACAAGATAACAATCCGATACCGAACCTTCCGATAAAATCGTCCGCATCGGGAGTATCCCGTTTTGAACTCTCTCCGATAACCGTCAGAAAACGATAAACTTCCTCCTCTTTCAGTCCGATTCCATTATCCCTGAACACCACCGTTTTGTCCTCATTCAGAAAGACATCAATGCGTCCGTTGTAATTCTCGTCGATATTGCGTAGTGCCGTGATGGCATCTACGCAATTCTGCAACAGTTCGCGAACAAAAGTATTCGGGTTACTATAAATATGCTCTGATAACAGAGCAATCATACCTTTAAGATTGACCTGAAACAGATTATTCCCTTCTTTTTCCATGTTCCTCTTTTACTTTCTCCTCCTTCAAATTGTGCTTTATCGTTATTTTTCTCGGCAGCTTTCAGCAACCATTGCACTGCAGCTTCCGGATCAGGGTTACAACCTTCGCCATACATCATCATCTTGCCCAGATAATAAATTGCAGCGACATTCTCATTCCCCGCCGCATCCGTGAACCAGCGATAGGCCTCGGCATAATTCTGTTTCACACCTACTCCGTTATAATAGCAAAGTCCGGTACGATACATACTTGTCGTATTTCCATTATCCGCAGCCAGTGTATAATATTTAAAGGCTTCCGTTTCATTCTCTTCCACTCCGATACCCATTTCATAACAGATACCCAGTCCTTCACTATACCATTCATATTCGGCAGCTTTCTTGAAATAAGCAAAAGCCTTTTCCGACTCATTCAGGCTATCATAGTCATACAGATAATATTCACCCACACGCAGCATAGCCATCGGAATCTCATTAGCCACTGCCTTTTCATACCATTCCACTGCCGTTTTATTATCTTCCAGACAGGGACCGCAACCGAAGAAATAATAATCTCCCATCTTAAACTGAGCATAGCCATAATCCTGTTCAGCAGCCTTCATCATATATTCCACTGCCTTCTGTGGATTCTCTTCCACGCCATTACCATTCTCATAAGCCATCCCCAGTTCCGTCAGACAACGGGCTTCATTCTTTTCCGCCCCTTTACTAAACCATTCGAGTGCCCTATCCCAGTTTTCTTCCGTTCCGATACCTTCTCTATAGCAACGTCCCAAAGCAAAGATCGCATCATTATCGTCCGCTTCAGCTGCCTTTGTATACCAGGCAAAGGCCTCTTCCGGTTTCACTTCACCAAGAACACCCTTTTCCATATAAAGACCTACACGGAACATTGCATAAGGATAACCCTGTTCGGCAGCCTTGCTAATCAGTTCAAATGACTTTTCATAATTCTTCTCCACTCCATCGCCATTCTCATATAAGAATGCCAGTTCCACAAGGGCAAAGCAAGCACCCAGTTCGGCCGCTTTTTCATAATATTCCCTTGATTTTACAGGGTCCTTCACACCGCTATATCCATTAGCCAGATAAAGAGCCACACGGCAATACCCATCGGCATTATTCAGTGAAGCCGCTTTTTCATAAAACTCTAAAGCCTTCACATAATCCGGTTCTTCAGACAAGAAGCCACGTTCATACATCCAGCCCAAACGATAAGCTGCACTTCCCGAACCCAATTCAATGGCTTTCTCCAACAACTCTTTCGCGCGATTCATGTCTTCCGGCACCAAATCACCGTTGAAATAGATATTGGCCAGTCCTTCGATACCTTGTATGTAATCATCCTCCACGCAGCGGTTCAGACACATCAGTCCACGTTCCACGTCCTTATATTCATCATTATACAGGTAGATCAATGACAGTTCATACGCACTGTATGGTTCACAATAAAGCATGCCCTTTTCCAGCCACTCAATCGCCTTAGGCATATCCAGCCATTCCTCTTCCTGATAGTTATATCCCAGGAAATTGGCGGCAGACCACACACCGGCATGCCAGGCCTTTTCCCAAAGTTCGAAGCTCAGTTCTTTCGGTTTATTCAGTTCCGGATAACGAAAATAAAGCGTAGCCATATTTTTAAGACTATAAAGATTGGGAACAATTTCCAGAGCTTTTTCGTAGTAAGCAGCTTCCTCTGCCACGTTACCTTCCGCCCTGTCGAGCGCATCTCCCAACGACGCATATACATGAGCACGCAAACGTTCACCTTCAGGCAGTTCGGCAAGCAGGTCATTCCGTATCTGTAATGCCTTTGCTTTATCTCCTGTAAATTCTTCGACAAAAGCACGATAATGCTTTCCCCACCAAATAGCTTCGGGAGAAGTGAGAGCGGCAAAACGCCGTTCCCCCTCTTCTTTATCTTGTTCACAATAAAATCCCATGTATCGCCAATAGGCAACAGTTGCTTCCGCTTCAGCCCACCCCATATCGGCAGCTTTCTCGTAGTATGGAAACAAATAACTCATATCCCGCTTTCCATAACGGGCTTCAGAATATTGTGCACCTTTCTGCGCCCATCCCGCACCGCTAAACTCTGCTACACGGTCGCATACCTGCATCACCTTTTCCCACCAGAATTCATATTCTTCCGCGTTGAGTTCCACCTCTACGTTACAGTCAAAAGCACTGAATATCAGTTCAAAAAAATCTTCTGTTAATTTTTCGTCTTCTTTTGTGTCCAAAGCATATTCACATACAGCCAATGCCTCCCACCAGTTTTCCGCACTTAATAATGAAGCCGGTGTATACTGCGGAAACCATACCCTTGCAGGTTGTCCGGATGCTTTAATTTTAGCGGATAACTCCCCAAATTTCTCTTTTAAAGTTTTCATGATATAGACTTTACCTTAATTTTGTGTCACTAGTCAATAAAAATCTCATAACGAGTGCAAGGTACAAATATTGACCGAATGCACAAACAAGAGTCTCAAAAAAAACGAAGTTCCAACAAAAAGAGAACATTACAACTACCTGATTTCTGAATACAGTAAAATTCCTCCCAATAATCATTCATTATCAGGCACAAATTACACACATTCCACAGCTTTCCAAATGACGATTACACAAAATATAACGACTGTTACTTCTACAACCCCAAAAGTTGTCGCAAACATTGCACCGATGTTTCAATCTGCCAACGATCTTCCAATTCGTCTGCATTAAAGATATATTGTGCCTGATGATAAAAAGGAGCACGCTTCTCGAGTGCCTGAATAATGAACGCTTTCAGTTCTTCATCCTCTTTACCCTGAAGAATAGGACGTTGTTGTTTAGCCACACGCAAGCGCCTGAACAACACATCCGGATGCACCTCCAGAAAAACAGTCTTTCCGGTCCGGTTCATAAAATCCATATTATCATAAAAACAAGGCGCTCCACCCCCCGTCGAAATTACCACATTCTCAAACTCGGCTACTTCATGGAGCATATTTCTCTCCAGCTCCCTGAATCCTGTTTCGCCTCGTTCAATGAATAATTCTCCAACGGTTTTGTGAAAACGCTCTTCAATATACCAGTCCAGATCGATGAACGGTATATTCATATATCGGGCAAAAGCCTTACCCAACGTCGTTTTTCCGGCACCCATATAGCCGGTAAGGAAGATACGAACCATAAATGATTAATTTTGCTCACAAAATTAATCATTTAATGAAGAATGAAGAATGAAGAATAAAGAATTTTAGCCATTATGCCATCCAATTCTTCATTATTCATTCTTCATTCCCGATTTATTTAAAGATTCTCACCCGTTCTTCAAGCGGCTGGAATTCTTTTTCACCCGGTTTGCCGACAGGAAGTCCGAACGGCATTTCCGCAATCAAATGCCAATGTTCCGGCAAATCCCATGCACGGCGCACTTCTTCATCAATCAACGGGTTATAGTGTTGCAGCGACGCTCCGAAACCTACATCTTCGAGCATTACCCAGATAGCTAACTGATGCATGGCAGAAGTCTGCAATGACCATCCCGGGAAATTCTCCTGATAAGCCGGGAAAGCCTCCTGAAGCCCTTTCACCACTTTTTGATCCTCAAAGAACAGTACAGTTCCATAACCACAGGCAAAGGAATGATCTATCTTCTCTTCTGTCTTGACAAACGCTTCAACCGGTACAATCTTCTTTAATGCGTCCTTCACAATCTGCCACAATTTCTTATGCGATTCTCCCAATAGAAGTACCACACGGGTAGATTGCGAATTGAATGCCGACGGTACGTGGCGCACGGTCATATTAACGATACATTCGATCTCCTGATCGGATATAGGTGACTGATTAGTAATTGAATAGTAAGTTCGACGTTGTTTCAAAGCTTCACTAAAAGATCTTTCCATCATAGTTCCTTTCTTATTTTATATTCTTAAAACTCTCTTTTTTTTATAACAAGTAGCCCCCCTAACTTGTTCAGTTAGAGAATATATTTGTACCTTCGCAGCGTCAATTCATTGACTATCTAAAATTATCGTCAGAAAAAATGGCTAAACAGAAATTTTATGTAGTATGGGAAGGTGTCACCCCCGGAGTTTATACTTCCTGGACAGACTGCCAACTTCAAATCAAAGGATATGAAGCTGCCAAATACAAATCATTTGATACGCGCGAAGAAGCGGAACGCGCGTTGACAATGTCTCCCTATGCTTATATCGGCAAGAATGCAAAGGCTAAATCAGGAGGTCCTAAACCTTCTTCGGATACTTTACCTTCTTGTGTGATCGACAATAGCCTGGCTGTCGATGCAGCCTGTAGCGGTAATCCGGGACCGATGGAATATCGCGGCGTACACATTGCCAGCCGTCAGGAGATTTTTCATTTCGGCCCGATGAAAGGCACGAATAATATCGGTGAGTTTCTAGCCATCGTACACGGTTTGGCGTTGCTGAAAAAGAAAGGTTTCGATATGCCCATTTACAGTGACAGCGCGAATGCCATCAGCTGGGTGCGACAGAAGAAGTGCAAGACCAAACTCCCCCGAACCCCGGAAACAGAAGAACTCTTTCTGTTGATTGAACGGGCAGAAAAATGGTTGCAGGGAAACACCTATACCACCCGTATTCTGAAATGGGAAACGAAAGAATGGGGAGAAATTCCGGCCGACTTCGGCAGAAAATAAAAGAACATAAATTTCAATATAAGATAAAGATGAAAACATTGACTTCAAACAAAGCTTTTTGGCTGTTACTAGTCATTTGCGTAGTTACTATCCTGCCTTTCCTCGGTTTATCGGAGTACCACACCAAAGGGGAGCCTCGCGAATCTATTGTCTCCTACTCCATGCTGGATAGCGGAAACTGGATTTTACCCAGAAACAACGGAGGAGAAATGGCTTACAAACCGCCTTTCTTCCACTGGAGCATAGCCGCTGTTTCGGCAGCAGTAAACGGAGGGCAAGTCACAGAAATGACCTCCCGCTTGCCGTCTGCCATCGCCCTGATCGCCATGACCCTCTGCGGCTTTCTGTTCTTTGCCAAAAGAAAAGGAGTGGAACTGGCGTTGTTGGCCGCCTTTATTACCCTGACTAATTTTGAGCTGCACCGGGCCGGAGCAAACTGCCGGGTGGATATGGTATTGACAGCGCTCACCGTTGGCGCTCTATATTGTCTCTACAAATGGTATGAGAAGGGACTCAAAGGTATTCCCTGGCTGGCCATTCTCCTGATGAGCTGCGGCACACTGACTAAAGGACCGGTAGGTACTATCATTCCATGTTTAGTGGTAGGCATCTTCTTGTTACTCCGGGGTGTCAACTTCTTCAAAGCATTCTTGTTACTTTCCGCCTGGGCCATTCTTTCACTCATCCTGCCTTTCTGCTGGTATGTCGCTGCTTACCAACAAGGTGGAGAAGAGTTCCTGGCATTAGTTATGGAAGAAAACTTCGGTCGTATGACTAATACCATGAGTTACAATTCATGCGTGAACCCCTGGCATTATAATTTTGTGACCCTATTTGCCGGATACGTTCCCTGGACACTGTTAGTCGTGCTCTCCCTGTTCAGCCTGACTTACCATAAATTCAGCATCCAACCGGCAGCCTGGTGGAAACGCTTCACCACATGGATAAAGAATATGGACCCGGTGGATTTATTCTCTTTCACCAGTATCGTTGTAATCTTCGTCTTCTACTGTATTCCGCAGAGCAAACGTAGTGTATATCTGATGCCGATCTATCCTTTCATTGCTTATTTCCTTGCCAAATATCTATTCTATCTGGTCAAGAAGCAATCTAAAGTCATCAAGGTATACGGAAGTATTCTTGCAGTAATCAGCCTGCTACTGTTCACCTGCTTCATCGTATTAAAATGCGGACTCATCCCTGAAACTATTTTCCAGGGTCGTCACGCGCAGGACAATATTAATTTCATGCGTGCAATACAGAATATCAGCGGAGCAGGGGCCTTATTCCTGATTGCCATTCCTACCATTCTCGGTATCTACTGGTGGTTCTATCAACGGAAAAATGCATTGAACAACCGTTTCCTATACGCTCTCGTTGTGCTTACAATGGGATTATACCTTGCATTGGACGGTGCTTATCAGCCGGCAGCATTAAATTCGAAGTCGGTCAAATTCATCGCTACAGAAATAGAAAAGGTTGCGCCGGAAAGCGAAGGAACGATGTACGAATTCATTGAAGAAAGTCTGCATGCAGCAGGTGACCCCGTACATTATTTCGAACTCAATTTCTATCTGCACAATCGTCTCGACAACTTCTATGAGAAACGTCCTTCGGAAGGTTTCTTGTTAATCGGCACGAATGATGCAGAGAAATATCTTCCCGAATTCGAGAAAGAAGGGTATCAGTTTGAGGAGGTATATGAATCCCCTAAACGAGTACTCCGGCAAATAGCCAAGATATACAAGTTCGTTAAAAACCAACAGCCTGAAAATACCGAAACGACTCCTATTGTTGAGTAAAAGGTATAGAATTAAGCGTTTTTCCATGCTTCACAAGGAACTCCGCCGATTGGAGCATGGAAAAACTATATTCTTTTAAAGGCAAAAAGCTATCATCCATCGGAACAGCATTCAATTTGCCGTTACCGATATCATAAGTAAGCTCCTGCTGAGTCTCGTAATTATAAAGGTAGAGTAACGTGTCATTGCGTCCCACCACCATATTGTCAGCAGTATAGAACATACAGGGACGTTCTTCCTTCAGCAAGTCCACTCCAAAATTATTCTGTAGATAATCAATATTCAACAGCCCTAATATTGTTGGCTGTATATCTACCTGACCGCCAAATGTAGTTTTCTCTTCCGGCTGAATACGGCTGGAGTAAATCATCAGTGGAATATGATTATAAGATTCCGGTAGTTCACATTCGGCGTCTCCCACCAGTTTGCCATGATCTCCTTCCAATACGAATATCGTATTATCAAACCAGGGTTGTTTACGCGCCTCTTCAAAGAACTGACGCAAAGCCCAATCCGCATACTCAACGATCTGCGTCTCCGGTTCACTTGTTTTCGGATGGAAGAAAGGAGGTATCACATACGGCGGATGATTACTGATGGACAGTAAAGTAGCAAAAAACGGTTGTCCGGTGGCAGCCCGCTGATTCAATACCGGAATTGCGTAGTCATACAAGAAATCATCCTGCACTCCAAAGCTATTCACAACCTTATCAGCCGGATAGTCTTCTTGTGAAAACACTTCATCATAGCCGTTCGTCCGGAAGAAAGCGTTCATATTATCATACTGCCCTTCATGCGTCATAAAGAAAAGGTTGTAATAGCCGTTTTCTTTCAGTACGGTAGGCAGTCCCGAATAGCGGGGAATGACAGAGCCTTTCATCAGGTTCCGTTTCATCATAGCCGGAAAAGAATACAAGGTGGCATACAAACCATGGTTCGTATGGATTCCTGCCGAATAGAAATTGCGGAAACTGATAGAACGGGTATACAGGCTATCCAGGAAAGGAGTCAAAGTCTCCGATTGCCCGAAATGCTTCATAAACTTGGCGGACATAGACTCCATCATAATCAAGACGACATTAGGACGGCGTTGTTGCACGCTATCCGCTTTTGCAGCATGCCTGTAAACAGCCAACGGGGAAACATTCGCATCTCCCGGACGGTTGAGCAGAGCTTGCGCCTTGGTGATGGCTTCCTGTTCATCCATCAGATGCAAATATTTATTTTCAGGCCTCATATCATCCATCACACTCGTCAGCAGGTTAAAAGTAGGACTTACTCCCAGTTGATTGAGAAAAGCATCCTGACAGAAATATGCCGCACTTACTTTGATCGGGTTATAGCCTGTACGCCCCCGGATTCCAAAGATGCAGAGTCCGATTAAGCAAGCACCGATCAGAACCGCCCCTCCTCGCTTCCAATAAGGAAACGGAGCGGAAATGGTAAGGCTACGATGATGGAAATAACGTGCCAGATAGATAAGCCAAACTACGAATCCGGCCAGAAAGAGAAGGAATAATCCGATGGACAGATAATAGGCACTTTCCCCCAATATCATTCCGGCGGTAGTTCCCGCATAACCGAACCATTCGAATATGGAAGAGTTGATATGTTTAAAGAAATAGGCAAAATAAGGAATGTCTGACGCACTGATTAAATAAACCAATCCATAAAAGACACTGAAAAAGATCGTAAAGAAACGGAACAACGCTTTCCCATAATAGTTGCAAACTCCACATACCACCGCAACTACCAGAGGCAACAGAAGTATGTAACAGCCTATCACATTGTCAAACCAGACACCATGCACAAAAGCAAGCATCGGAAGTGTCTTATCCGACAAGGCTTCAGAGGTCAACTGATGATAAGATGAGATAAAAAGTACCAGGCGAAACAGTCCTGCGATCAGTAAAGCCGAAACATGTATGGTAAGAATATATACAACAAGATTTAGAAAACGTTTCATAATAGCCTTTTCTTTTTATGAATTAAATGAAAGGGATTGAATAGTGTTATTTCCTCCCTTTATAGATATAAACGAAATGAAGAATCAGGAAATTGATAGGCACCACGATAATCATTACCAGTATCGGTGCAAGCAGTTCACCCGCCCCTATCCAGAGGAAGAGATTCAGTAAGCCGATCTCAAGCAGGTAATTAATCAGATGACTAAAACCAAAGCCGATCGCATTATGCGAGGATGGTTTGGAACGAAAGGTGAAGAAAGTAGTCAGGAAGTAGTTGCAGACAAATCCTACAGCATAACCAGCCGTAAAGGAGATATTGGCATTCGCAACCAACAAGACCAGGCAATATACGCCGTAATGAATGGCTGAAGATATAGTGCCGACAACTCCAAAACGAACAAACTGCCAGAACTTATCCCGCCAATCCGGGTGCTTCTCAAGTATAACCTTACTTATTCTGATCATCGTACAACACTTCTTCCACATTATAGAGCGGACGACGTTTTACCTCTTTATAAATCTTGCCAATATACAGTCCGACAGCTCCTATGGATAATAAAACAACCCCGCCAACAAACCAGATAGACAACATCAAAGAGGCCCAGCCATGTTCCGCAGTACCCGAAATCAATGCGTAAAGAACATAGATTCCAATCAAAATACTGATAAAAACAAAGATACCTCCCAGATAAACGATTCCGTAAATGGGCTTTACCGAGAAAGAGGTTATTCCGTCCAAAGCCAGACTGAACATCTTTCTCACTGTATATTTGGAAGTTCCGGCTGTCCGTTCCCGGATCACATCATCTACCGTAGTAGAAGGGAAACCTAGCAACGGGATAATACCACGCAGATAGACATTGCGTTCCTGATAATGAGACAACTGTTCCAGCACTCTCCGGCTTAGAAAACGAAAATCCGCATGATTGTAGATAGTCTCCACTCCCATCCGGTGCTGTAATTTATAAAAGGCTGTTGCAGAAAGACGTTTCAACACGGGGTCTGCCTGACGAGATACTTTCACTCCATATACAACATCATATCCTTGCGTATAAGCATCGATCATCTCCTCAATCGCATTCAGATCATCCTGCAAATCGGCATCAATGGTAATAACGGCATCACTCCAGTCTTTAGCGGTCATCATACCGGCCATGATCGCATACTGATGTCCCACGTTCCGTGCCAGATTCATTCCTTTTATATAAGGATTCGTCCCGTGCAGTTTCTTAATGATGCTCCATGTACGATCTTTGCTGCCATCATTCACAAAGAGCACAAAGCTGTCGGCACTGATCTTTTCTTTCGCCACCAACTCATCAAACAAGGCTGTCAAACGGGCGGCCGAATCTTCCAACACTTCCTCCTCATTATAGCAGGGGGATACAATAGCCAATTTTATCATTTTTCGTCCGGTTTATTTAGTTCAGCCAGTTTTATCTGTGCAAATTCCGAGTAAGTCATAAAAGCATATCCTTTTTCTTTCAGTTTGCGGATAAGCATATCCAAACGTTCTTCCATTCCTTTACCGGAATGATTGCGGATAATAAAAGGCATCTTAAATTCAGGATGTTCACCCAACGGGTAGAATTCCCACGGGTGGAAATAAGTCACAAAATATCCGTCATGCTTCAATACCCGGTTTACCAGGAGTTGATACAGCCACATCGGCAGATTATGACAAGACAACCAGAATAGCGGGAAGCGAATCCACGGAGTTACAGAAGCCGGGATTTGAAGTAACTTACCCGTCATAAAGCAGGTACGGGGCTCCGACAAATGCATATATCTTCCGGGGATAAATGCGGGATTCAATGAGGAGTTATATACATACCCCATCCGTTCAAGTTCCGTATCTGATACGGGGAACATACGCGGCTGGCGATAACCTTGTATCGTCCTGCCGGTAAGGCGTTCCAGAATTTCTTTTGAACGACTGACATCCGAAGCCTGTGGCTGCCAATGGTCACATCCATGCGCAGCAACTTCATGCCCTTCGTCCATAATGCGCCGCATCACTTCCGGCGCATTTTCTGCAAAATTGCTTGTACAAAAGAAAGTAGCTTTCACCCCGTTTTTTTTCAGGCAGTCCAGTATCTTGTTCGTACCATAGACTGACACTTTCATTGCTTCATCCAGCGGAAAGTCTACACCATGCTCGCGAGGTACATCAAATTCTTCTGTATCAAAACTTAATAATATCATTGCAATATCAAGAATTACAACTGCTGCATATCATGCAGACGTTTATAGTAACCGTTTAACTCAATGAGTTCTTCATGCTTACCACGTTCCACAATCTCACCCTCATACAGTACACAGATTTCATCTGCATTCTTAATCGTAGAAAGACGGTGGGCAATAGCAATCGTCGTACGTGTTTTCATCAAACGTTCCAACGCTTCCTGTACAAGACGTTCTGATTCGGTATCCAAAGCAGAAGTAGCCTCATCAAGAATCAGAATCGGAGGATTCTTCAAAATAGCACGCGCAATACTGATACGCTGACGCTGACCACCGGACAATTTTCCGCCACGGTCACCGATATTCATATTATATCCTTCCGGTTTCTCCATAATGAAATCATGCGCATTGGCAATCTTCGCCGCCTCTACTACTTGTTCCATTGTCGCATTCTCCACACCAAAAGCAATGTTATTGAAGAATGTATCATTAAACAGAATAGCCTCCTGGTTTACATTACCAATCAAACTGCGCAAATCTGCAATACGTACATCACGAATACTTGTTCCGTCAATGGTAATATCACCTTCCTGCACATCGTGGTAACGCGGCAACAAATCGACTAATGTAGATTTACCGGATCCCGATTGACCAACCAGTGCGATTGTTTTTCCTTTGGGAACTGTCAGGTTTACATGCTTCAACACCTCTCTTTTACCATCATAGCTGAAAGAGATATCTTTAAATTCGATTCTATCATTCAAACCTTTCAACGGTTTCGGATTCGGAATTTCCTTAATCTTATTCTCTGCCTTCAGGATTTTGTCCACACGTTCCATGGAAGCCAACCCTTTCGGAATGTTGTATCCCGCTTTAGCAAAGTCTTTCAATGGATTGATTACACTATATAAGATAACCATATAGAAGATGAATGTAGGAGCATCGATGGTTGCATTCTTTCCTAAAATCAATGTACCTCCAAACCACAATACAGCTACAATCAGAATCGTTCCTAAGAACTCACTCATCGGATGTGCTAATGCCTGACGTATAGCAACTTTATTCGAAGCATCACGCAATTCATTACTACATTTGGTAAAACGATTAATCATCTTATCTTCTGCAATAAAAGCTTTGATAATACGCAATCCACCCAATGTTTCTTCCAATTGCGACATCGTATCACTCCATTTTGACTGTGCCTCCAATGACTGGCGTTTCAGTTTTCTTCCGACCGCTCCCATCAGCCAACCCATTCCCGGCAATACAACGATGGTAAAAAGGGTCAACTGCCAACTCGTTATAACCAAAGTGATAAAATAAAGAAGAATCAGAATCGGACTCTTCATCAACATATCCAACGAACTAGTAATGGAGTTTTCAACCTCTCCCACGTCACCACTCATACGAGCTATGATATCTCCCTTTCTTTCTTCAGAGAAAAAAGACATTGGCAAGCGCATTACTTTTGCATATACCATAATACGAATATCACGTACTACTCCCGTACGCAATGGAATCATTACAGCTGAAGAAGCAAAGTAACAACCGGTTTTAAACAATGTCATTATCATCAGGAACAATCCTAAAAAGATAAGGGCTATAGTAGGACCATTATCCATTATCATTTGAGATATGTAATAATAGAAGTTATTCTTGGCAACATCTGCTAAATCACCACTACCCCATTCCATAAAATGGTATACTTTATCCGCTCCTTCTGTTTTAAACAGAATACTCAGAATAGGAATCAAGAAAGTGAACGAAAATACGTTGAATACAGCAGACAAAATATTCAGCAAAATAGCCCAGCCGATATACTTCTTATAAGGCGACACGAAACGTCGCATTAGTTGTAGAAATTCCTTCATTATTTACCATTAAAAAAGTTAAGACCGCAAAGATACAATAAAACTGATTAACAGGCAGTAGTTTCAGCTAATTATTAACGCGATTTATCGAAAAGCACGTTTCAACAAACAAAAAACGACTCAATAATTCTCTTTCAACCAAATACCCAAGAAACGATCATATATTTGATACACTCCCTTTTCTTGGGTCACAAAATCCTTTTCCAGTAACCCTTTCAATGCTGCCTGCACAGAACTGGCTGAAGCCAGTCTGTATTTCTTTATGAAAGCACCGGAAGTGATAGCTTTCGCTTTTCCCTCTTTAGTGATAGCAATCAGTAACTCCTTTTGCTTTTCCGGCAAACGAAAAAGAATTTCCGAATAAGTATATCTGAATGAATCAATAATCTGCCGAATAGCCTCTGACACCATTTCCACTTTACAGACTCCGTGCTCCGGGGTCATATCATAAAGTGTATTCAATACTTTTTGTATATACCATGTGACTCCTTCAAACTGTTGATAAACTGTGGTAACAGCACTTTCTTCCATTTCTTTGCCTGCACGTTTGAAATGCATACATGCAAAACGAATGTATTCTTCTAAAGGAATACTTTCCAAATGCATCATTGACACACTTTGATAAAAAGGTCTGGAAGGCGTCAAAAACATATTCCCCATCACATGCCGCTGGCTCCCGGCAAAAATGAAACGCGCATTATTACAATGCTGCACATAAGTCCGGAGAGTAGCCTCTACATTTTTCTCTGCATATCCGGTAATCTGCTGAAATTCATCAATGGCAATCAAACAAGGCTTATCCGCTTGCTCTAAATACCGGAAGATTTCATCGAGCGTAGTAGCCGGAGCTTGTATATCTCCTAATCCCAAATTCAAAGAAGGCATACCATTCACATCAAAAGAGATACTGGCCTGCAAAGATTTCACACATTCCCAAAAACCATGCAAAGCTTTCTTCCCTATAGGTTTCAGTACTTCCAAAATCTCTTTACTAAGTGCAAATACCAAGTCGCGCAATGACCGGCTGTCATATATATCAATGAAGAAGGTGTAATAGTCCTGCTTAATTTCAGGAAACTGAAAGCAATGACGGATCAGGCCCGTCTTTCCCATTCGTCGGGTAGAGACAAGAGCCAGGTTATTCCCATTCATCACTTCGCGTACCAACTGTTCGCTTTCCTGCTGACGGTCACAAAAATAATCAGCAGACACATATCCACTTGTTATAAAAGGATTTCTTATCATAGTCTTCGTATATCTCACGTTATTACGCAAAGATAATTATTATAAAATAATAAAATGCACATCTCGTGCATTATTTCATCATCACCCTTGCCCAACAGCCACCACATGATAATAAACTCCGCGTGTTTTCCTGAATGACTTTACTCCCAGCTTCTGCAAAATACGCCCGAAATAATTAACCTGCCCGGAAGAAATCTTCATTTTACTTGCCTTTTGTATCCGCTGAAGTATATCTGCAGCAAGTAACCATTCTCCCTCTTCTTCCTCTTCCGCTACCCGGTAATACACCTGGAACAACTGCTCGATTGCCGGCGACTGCTCAAACTCCCGGTTCGCCTCCGTCATAATAGCCTCTTCCTTCTCATCAAACCAGTAGCGTTCATTACTACGCAGCAGTGCCATTGCCTGCGCATACAATTGCTCATAATCAATAGGACGGACCACATCAATCACTCCAGTCACCTCAACACCGATAAAACGGCGACTACCGGAAGTATCCGTCAGCAAATCTTTATGATTACTCGTTCCTATAAAAGAGGCATACCGACGCAATTCCTCCACAGCCGAAGCATTCGGACGTCGTGTGTTGACAACGGGCTTTTGCAGAATATGCTTGAGGAAAGACTGCTGATTGATGCCAATCTGATCGAACTCATCCATATTAATCAATAAAAAGCGATTCAAGTATAACTCGGCATCCCGCTTCCGGCTGAAATCAATGCTATCCGTATAATAAGCCTGCAAGCATGGAGGCAAAATCAACCGGCAAAATGTAGACTTACGATAAGCCTGTGGACCTATCAATATAGGAGAAGTGCTATTTGCATGATTCTTTCCCATTCCACGCCAATGCGCTATCATACTAAGAAACCAACGACGAAACAATTGCGCCCAATGAGGATGATCGCAAGGAACTCGCTTGGCAAGATCGCCGATATGGTCCTTACCATCCCAATGAGGAAGGTCATAAAGAAATTCCTCGATAGGCTGATAAACCGGCACATGATCCGAATTCAGGTAACGTACCACGTCTTTATCCCACAGCTTAAGCCCTTCATAATGTGCATTCATTGCAATACTTGCCATCAACCGTTTATCCACCGGATGAAAATAAAAATTAAAACTGTTCCGTTCGCGACATTCCACTTGTGATGTCAACTGGTTGAAACGAAAATCATAACGCCGTTTCATAAACTCATCCATCTGCATGACAAATAATTGTTCCGGCAACAGACTACTTTTACTCGCAAATCCCTCACAAGTGCGGTATACATTCCGCACGGTTCCCCGAACCAATGTATCGTCCTTCGGCAAGCGATAATGAGCGCGAGACCATCGCACTGTATCTTCCTCCGGAATACCGGCACGGAAACAATGTCCTGCGAGGTTAATCAATAGCGATTGTTTGTCTCCTTCCGGTTGATAATCAGTCTCTTCATCCAACGCACGTGCAAAAGCAGCTTCGAAAAGGACAGAAAGCGCATTACACTTTTCATATCCCGGTGCAAGCCGTTGCAACGGTGAAGTTTCCGTTTGCACCCGTTCGCGATAAGTCACCTCACCCGGCATAGCGGCAGGCTGCTTCATATAAATAGGCATTGCTTCGGGATTAAAATACAAGTGCGGGTCAAAAGTTAAACGACAATATTGCTCCAACGAAGGTACTTTCAGTTCAATATCATAAGGAAGTTGTGGCTGATAAAATTTCACTGCCAACCGATAGGCATGCGCATGAAAAAGCTCCGCTTCTTCACTAGTTGTCGGCAAACGATCATTGGGATAAGTAAAGCGCACCCATACTTTCACAGACTTTCCGGAAGAACCGGTGAAAGCTAAGTAAGTCTGCGGAAGCTCCTTTACCCGTTCTTTCACCTCATCCGCCTCCATGTGTCCGGACAAGTTGTTGACCTGAATCATCACAATTCCGTTGTATTCACTCATCGTCGTTATGCCGCCTTTACGAAAAAAGGCGGCTGCAGGTATCAGCTTCGGCACTTTCTGTACATAGTCATTTTTATCACCCGGAAGCATAAAAGGCAGGACTTCTCTCATTTTTGAGACGGGCTGTGTTTTAGTTTCCACTTTCATTTGCTCCACGAGCTGTTCAATTCTCAACGTACGCATAGTGTTCACCTTGCCATCGTCTCTTACCAGTGTTATTCTCATTACTTTATTTATTTGTCCTGCATGTGTTTTGTAGGGCGATTATTACGATACAAATATACTGTAAATATTCCACACAAACAACTTTTCAGAGAATACTTATTTCATCTTTCTACTAGAAAAGATTTTTCAATTCTATTTCTCATGTTCTCATAGATTTCAGATAAAGCACATATAATCAAAGAAGTACATTATGAGAAACGTTTTTAAAACAGGTGTTTCTCATACTATCCTCATCGATTTTCTTCAAAAAACCGCTATTTCTCATACTCTTTCAGGGTATTTCTCATAGTCAGACACAACTATTCTCCTGTTTATCCGCCAAGCTTATCTTAGAAAACAGCTAGCTATTTCTTTCATGCAAACAACTAGTTAATTACTTGTTTTTCACCTAATAATGTCGTATCTTTGAAAGAGCATCCCAATCGTTCCACTGGAGTGCACAGACCTGTTCACTACAGTAAAAAGTTCTGTCTACTAGAGTGAAAAGAACCGTTCACTGTAGTGGAACAATCAGGATGGCGGTTGAATAATAAAAGAATAAAAGCAAGATACACTAAGAGCATCAGTACATAACATATAAATAACCATTAAATTAAAACAAAGATGGCAATACAATTCGAGTTTTATAAGAATCCCCAACCGGAAAAAGAAGGGGAAGAACCTAGTTATCACCCACGGGTGGTTAATTTTCAACATGTGACCACTCAAAAGCTGGCGAGAGAAATCCACATGGCAACTACTTTCGGGAAAGCAGAAGTAGAAGCCATGTTAATGGAATTGAGCAGATGCATGGGCAACCATCTGTGCGAAGGAGAACGAGTACATCTGGATGGAATCGGCTATTTCCAGATTACATTGCAAGCTACCGAACCCGTGCACTCGCTTACCACTCGTGCTGACAAAGTGAAACTTAAGTCCATTAATTTCCAGGCTGACAGAGATTTAAAGAGTTTGTGCATGAGCACTCATCTACGACGTTCGAAATACAAGCCACATTCGGCTTCTCTTTCAGAAGAAGAGATCGACAAGAAACTTACTGCCTATTTTGCAACTCATCCTGTATTAACCCGTAGTAATATGCAGTCGCTCTGCAGTTTCACTCAAAGTATGGCCAGTAGGCAAATCCGTCGCCTAAAAGCAAAAGGCAACTTACAGAATATAGGTAAGCCCACACAGCCTATTTATATACCAACACCGGGCCATTATGAGAAATGAGTTCAACAGGTATGAGAAATAAGCCAAATCAAGGTCTATTTGCGAATAAAACTATGAGAAATACCAATTTTAAAAGTATTTCTCATAGCTTACTTTATTAATTATCTGCTATTTAAATCAAATCTATGAGAATATGAGAAATGAATATCTTATTTCCGGCGCAGGCAATTCAATTTTCGACCAACCACTTCTCTATATTTCTCGTTTCAGCACTGAAATTCACACCAATCTTAAAAAGTTTTCGTGAATCCGTTTCAAATGGTCGGGAATAATGCTTGTCATTTATCTGTTGCAGAGCTTCTTCCGCTGTACCATTCAGTTTAAATTCCATGATGTAAATGAACTTATCAGTTTGCAATACCATATCCACACGGCCTTCACTCGTATGATATTCCGCTTTTACATAAAAACCGACCAGTTTACATACAATATAAAGTACATTCTGATAATGTAACTCCAGTTCGCGGGCAAGCTCGTATGGAATATCAGAAAAGAAACTTTGCAGACGACGGAAAAAAGATTCGTAATCACCAGCACGTACCTCACGAACGAATTTCTGAATTTCAAAGGGAGATTCCACTTTATTGACGTTCGCATAATAAGGAAGCAGAAAACGGATAAATCCTTCCTCCACTTCACGATTAGGAAAACCTAAACGGTAAATACCAAATTCTTCATCATACCCTTTAATGGTAAGGTACCCGCTCTGATAGATTACCGGAATAGGATTGGTAGATTCAGAGTCTATACTGTTCAGTACCTGTTCATCAGTTTCTTCATGAGCCATCCGATGAAGGTCGTAATGGTGTTTCTTCAGCAATTCCACCAAATAAGTGGGAGTACCCGTTTCAAACCAATAACTCCCAAACTCATTCCGATTAAAAGCATGAAGCAGGCTGAAAGGATTGTACATTCCCTTGGAATTGTGCGTAAAATGATAACCATCATACATCTCTTTCAGCCGGACACATATCTCCTCATACGTCACTCCCTGCACATTGGCAAACTCATGAAGCTCGGCATCCAGATTATCGTATAATTCCTGTTCGCTCACACCACAAATATCTATATACTTATTCCACATTGAAATGTCATTCAGGTTATTCAAATCACTGAACACACTAAATTTACCGAACTTGGCAACTCCCGTCAACATAGCAAACTTAATACAGCCATCCTGACTTTTCAATGCACCATAGAAAGCTTTCAATGTATTGCGAAAGCTCTTTTGCAAGGCATCATTACCAATGGCCTGCAACATCGGCTTGTCATACTCATCCACAAGAATAGCCACACGCTGTCCTTCCTGCCGGCAGGCACGTTTAATAATCCCCTCAAAACGCATCGCTAAGGATTTCTCCGAGGGCTCCGCACCATATATCTTCTCCCATTCCACCAACGCCCCATTGAGTTTGTTCTCCAGACTTTCCGGAGTATCATATTTTTCCGTATTAAGATCAAGATATAAAACGGGATATTTTACCCAATCTTTTTCCAGTTTCTCCATAGCCAGCCCTTCAAAGAGTTCCTGCTTTCCTTGAAAGTAAGCTTCAAGCGTAGAAATGAGCAGACTTTTGCCAAAACGGCGCGGACGACTCAAAAAATAGTAACTTCCGGTTTTCACCAATTGATAAATCAATGCTGTTTTATCAATATAAAAATAGCCATCATTACGAAGACTTTCAAAGTTCTGTATACCGATAGGGTAAATCTTGCCACTCATATTTCAATCTGTCTAAGTTCACATCATACAAATATACATAGAAATATCTGTATCGCAACAAGTCCAACAAGGAAAGAATTGCAAAAAGCAAGATATAATGACAGAGATAGATAATAGACTTTGAATAAAAAGAGAACCATTTACCGCTTAAGACAGCAAAAGCAAATATCACATCCACAAAATACTTTCCAATTTCCTACAACTAGGAAAACATTAATTCTTCGCCAGCCACTTTTCACATTCCTTTTTGAATATTGAAATAGAATAGTGCATAACTTTTTATAGATATTTATTTAGGAGTTATGCCAAATATAACTATCTTTGTAAGGATAAGCAAAAAGAATACTTACACACAATAAATTGCAAACAAATATAAAGATGATTCAGCTATCAGACATTATTGAATATATCAAAGAATACGTTATTAATGTATCACATGATGTAGAGGACTTAGTTGTTAAAAATATCTCGACATTAGATTCTTCATTACCCGAATGTATGGGATGGATAGCAACATACAAAAAAGAGAAACAAAAGTTAGCTGAGCAATCAAATGTAAAATATCTAATAACTGACACAGAGGTTTTAATCACTCCGAAACTTTTCAACAAAGTCATCATCCATGTCAGCAATCCGCGTCTTGTTTTCATTCTCATTGCAGAGAGATTTTTCCATCCCAATTATTATAAGCCTATTGACATTCAAAAATCTATCGGCAAAAACGCACAGATAAGCCCATCTGCAACAATTATGAATGCTTCCATTGGAAATAATTGCATCATTCACTCAAATGTTGTCATTTATGATGGCGTTGAAATAGGAGACGATGTAATCATTCATGCTGGAACAGTCATAGGTCATTCCGGATTAGGCTGCGAAAGAGATCAATATGGAAGCTTACACAAATTCCCGCATTACTCAAACGTCATTATAGGCTCCAAGGTTGATATTGGCCCTAATTGTCAAATTACCAAAGGCACATTATCACCTACAACAATAGGAGATGGAACTAAAATAGATGGTTTGTGTTCTATTGGGCACAATACAGTTATTGGTAAAAATAATTGGATAGCAAGTTCCGTCACAATAGCCGGTTCCGTCAAAGTCGGAAATGAGTGTATTATTTATGCATCCAGCAATATCAAAGATCAAATTCGTATAGGGAATAATGTTATTATTGGTATGGGATCATTAATACTCCAAAATATACCTGATAATCAGATGTGGTATGGCGCACCGGCAAAACAAATTAAACAACTATGAAACAATTTGATATAGTCGTATTAGGCGGAGGCATATATGGTTTATATACTGCCCTTTTTTTGTCGCAACGTGAAGTTACCGTTGCTGTTATTGATATAGATCAAAATTTCTTCTCTCGAGCATCAATGGTCAATCAAGCCCGCCTCCACAATGGCTTACATTACCCAAGAGGTCAAAAAACAGTAAACACAATACTAAAATATAAAGAGCGCTTTATACATGACTTTGGTGAAAGTATTAATTCTCAATTTAAGGCCTATTATGCTATCGCAAATAATGAGTCGTTAACCAACAAATCTGAATATGAAGATTTTATGAATAGAAATAATATACCATATTCTGAAGTTGATCCTAATACACTATTTAACTCAAATAAAGTTGAAGCATTATATCTTACTAAAGAATACTCATATAGCTATAAGATTGTTCTAAATAAACTACTAAACCACATTAGTGATGTTAAAAATGTAGATACGTTTTCGGGAACGAAGGTTATTTCAATTACAGATAAAAATGAACGCTATCAAATAGAAATAGAAAACGGCGAGTATATTGAATGCAAAGGAGTGGTAAATGCAACTTATGCTTCTACCAATATAGTAAGCCAATTATTCAACAAACCGGGATTCAACTTAAAGTACGAACTTTGTGAAGTTATTTTATGCAAAGTACCAGACACTTTGAAAGATATCGGCATTACTGTTATGGACGGCGAATTCTTTTCAATCATGCCATTCGGCTTTAGTAAATATCATACACTAACTTCTGTCCACTACACCCCACATACCGTTTCATCCCCAGAGCCATCATTTCCATGTATGAAAAATGGTAGTTGCAGTCCTCACAATATCGGGAACTGTAACCTATGCCTACATAAACCACTAACTGCATATGAAGCAATGAAAACACAGTATGAGGAATTTATACACCCCCAATTACATGGTATCGAATACATCTCTTCCATGTTTGCAATTAAGCCCATTCAGATTTCATCAGAAAAAACAGATGAAAGAAATACCCTTATTCAAATGGCAAAGCAACCGCCATTCTATATTTCTGTCCTCTCTGGTAAAATATCGACATTTTATGAGCTTGATAGCTATTTAATAGAACTTATCAACCTATTAAAAGGGTCATAATTTCATGCTATTTTCATTATTGCTTATTTGCTTCTAAAATTTCATGATATCCTTCTTTGTCGGTCCCGAGCAAATCAAAATCATTCAACAAAGAGATCGTTTGGGCCAAATGCTTGGATTCTGGAGATATCTTATGAGTAGATATAAATTTATCCAATTCTTTGATTGGAATAAACTCCAGGCATCTGGTTTCAATCTCTGCATCTTTAGCAAAACGATAACCATGAATAAAATCCTCCAATGTGAATGCCTCCGACAAGCACACTCGAACAAATGAACACACCTCAAATTCCAGTCTATTATCATTTCCAGCTGTACGGATGACACCCACATTTAAAAAAGTAATTTGAGATGTAGGGATACATTTTTCCTGAGTTTTTCTTAAAATCCCAAGTTCTTCACTTAACGCCCTCCTCAAACATGTCATAAGGTTTGGTTGATCATCCTCATCCGACTTGTCATCTTCCGTAAATGTCTCATCATAAGAAAAGTGCCAATACCCACCACTTTGGCAATTCTCCCCACGAAACCCAGTAACAAGTTCATCACCATTTCCTCGATCGATTATAACAAAACCTCCAACAGCTACTGAATTATAAAAAGGTCTTACTTGTGCCACATTTACATTAAAATCCGGAAAGCATGATTTAACTGGAATAGTAGCCAACGCATTATACAAATTAACAGTACACTTATATGTAAAATAGTCTGAATTATAAACAGAAATTTCACATTTATCATCCTCATCCACTCTCACATCATATATACCATATAGATATTTATTAAACCGCAGTTTCGCTTGATGCATTTCATGTATAAAAACATCAGCCGTCTCTTCAGAAAGCCTAGTTATAAATTCTGGGATTGAGTAATTTTCTCCTCTATAAGTCAATTGTTCTCCATAATACTTGCTAATATAATTATAAAGACTATTATGCAAACATTGATTTTTATTCTTTTTATATACTTTTCTAAATCCTAATTCCTCCAATTTCTTCTCTCTTGTTTCAGGAAATGGAATAATAAATTCGTCATCATTAATCTTATTAACCCGAAAATACTTATCCTCCAGACAAACATTATTAACAAGCACTTTATATTGGTCTTCCCGTATTATTTTAGATTGATATTTCTTCAAATTATACCTTTTCAAGAGTTTTTTTACAAACTTATATACAAGTGGAATAGATATTCCAAAGAGTAATGGTGCAAACAAATTATCCCAAAGCAAATTCCCAACAATATCAAAATGAGTAGTCACTGTTTGAACCTGCTCTAAAACAGGTTGGACTTGCACTATAATAGTATCATCAACAAGAGTATCTTTTAAATTTATGTTCATAGATAAGCTACTTATTAAATGAATAAAAACGATTATTATTCGCCCTTTGCCTGATATTAGCAGCATATGACAAAGCATGTTCTAAAGAACTGTCTTTATTGAATGCTTCTTGACGAATACTATCAAGAGTAAAATCCAGCCACACAGAGTCACTGTCAGAAAAGGGAGCAAGATTATCAACAAGCAATACACCTAGAATCTCGACATACAGGCCATCTAAATATGATATGGCAATATCAGTGAATTGCTGTTCTCTAACCTCTAAAGACGGCACTGCTTTACATAGCATTTCTTTTAACATCAGCCCGTTTACTTTAGTTCTAGAAGTTCTTATTATGCTTTTTAATGTAGTTTCTGAGAACGAAATTCCATATGAGAAACCTTGTTTTTTATTATAAAACAACTGATATTCTTTATTAACTTTCTTAGTACTTATGATAAAGCCATTTAAACTAACCTTAGTCATAAATCCAATCAACTCAGTCACCTCTTTTGTTGTATTTTCCAACCGTTTATTTGTCTTATAATTAATTTCAAATAAATCCGGATTCTTTCCTTGAAAATATAAGTACAATCGATCAATCAACTGAACTGTATCAGCAGTCATCCTAACTAAATCAAGCTCAAAAACTGAGGCTTCAAGGCGTTTTACAGAATTTCTCCCATTAATATAGTCTTTTCTACTTTTCCGAATATCATTAACCACATAAATATTATCCCCTGAATTTCTAAGCACCCCCGGCACTATTACAGTTCTAACAACTTCGTCAAGATTTATTTCTGGGAAGTTAATATTAATATATTCTTTAATTAGCTTGAGCTTAGGTATTCTTTGACAATTTTGTGAGAACTCTTCCTCAAAATTATACTCATAGAGAGTTTTGTCTAATCGTATAGTTATTAAATCATCAATATACCCGCCATCATCATGATCAAAATAATCATGATGATCAATTCCGAATTTAACATTATCCTTATTGATATAGCCTCTTTTAAGATTTTGTCTGCGTTTATAATCTTTCCACAAAAACCTTGGATTTAACTTCTCTGTCAGTCTCCAAGTTACATAACTAAAAAAGATAGTTAAACCCAGCTTAAATAGAGGAGTTTCCAAAAATTCTACAAGATAGTCAGTCATAGCTAATATTACTCAAAATATCTTATCACCTTTGCAGGATTCCCCATAACCAATGCATTTGCAGGGACATCTTTTGTTACAACTGAACCAGCAGCCACCATTGCCCATTCACCTATAGTAACACCACATACTATAGTTGCATTCGCCCCAATAGAAGAACCATACTTTAGAATAGTTTCGCTAACCTGCCAATCGCCCCCACTTTTCAATGTTCCATCTTTATTGATAGCTCTTGGATATTTATCATTTGTAAAAGCAACTGATGGACCGATAAAAACGCCATCCTCAATAGTCACACCATGTGGAATCATCACACCGTCTTGAATCTTAACCTTATCGCCTATCTTAACCCCCTCATCCACAAATATGTGGCGATGAATCTTACACTGACTACCGATAATAGCTCCTTTCAATATAATAGTACCCTCTTCGATAATGGTTTCAGCCCCTATTACAGCTTCCGGAGCAACATAGTTTGGAAATTTTAAATTGTACATAAAAACGGTATTACACCTATCGGCGGAATTAAATATTTTATTATTAATAAGTTGCGCACTATTACTGTCATTTAGCATAATAGAAGCACCCAAGTATTTAAATCCAACAGGCGTATACACAACTAAGATGCAATATTCGCAAATAATCTTGATATTTGCAAACTGTTTGTCAATAATTTAACGTGAATTCGATATAATGACAATAATTCTCTTATTGAATAATAAAACAATAGCAAAATATCAATTTTATAGTATTAACTATAGCTTTCAAAGGTGTTTTTATAGTTAATACTAACTATCCCGCACTCATTGATCAGCTTTACTGTTGCAATATTGAGCTATTATTCTCATGCTAACAGCTGTTTTATTACTTGTTTTCTTCACCTTATTAAGACAGAGCAGACGCATAAAGTACACCCCTAAGATTAGATGGCAAAAGGAATACGAAGTAAATTGCCGAATAAAACTAGCATTTTTTAGAAAAGCTGCAGGTTTCATTCGGCAATTAATTACCATGCAAAAAGAATGATTCTATAACAATGATACATCTTTTTTATTATCAGTTTAATTACTTCAGATAAAGTATTTATTGTGCTATGGCGAAAACTTTTTTTAATTCAGCCATCTTTAACAGGTTCTTAACAAAAAAAATAATAGATTTGCAGAGCATAATCAGGAGTTAATGTATGCCATCATTGTTAATAGAAATAAAAAATGAGAAGAAAGTTAATTCGAAAATATCAAGCATTCAATCAGGACTTCCAAAGGTCTAAAGAACTATTTCTTAAATGGTTTATTCCCGAAATTAAAAAAAGATTTTTGGGAGTAAAAAGAATAAACTATAAAGATATTCCTATCATTATTAACAACTACAACCGTTTGGAAATGCTAACAAAGTTAATCCATGGTTTAGAAAATAAAGGATACCACAATCTATATATCATCGATAACCAATCAACATATCCCCCACTATTAGAATACTATACAAAAATACCATACCCTGTATATATGCTAAATAAAAATGTCGGACATCTAGCATTATGGAAAACTGGCATATTCAAGCAGTTCAAAGATTCTTATTATGCATACACCGATTCGGATCTGGAAATCCTTCCTGATTGTCCTGACGATTTTATTGAGAAATTCATTTTATTACTACAAAAATATCCAAAAGCGTTAAAGGTTGGATTTTCAATATGCATAAACGATTTACCTGACCATTATAAATTAAAAGAGAAAGTTATAGAATGGGAAAGCATTTTCTGGAAAGAAGAGATAGAACCTAATATTTTCAAAGCATTAATAGATACGACCTTTGCCGTATATAAGCCCTATTTTGTCGGAGAACCTATCGACCCTGATTGTTTCTGTATTCGAACCGGCTTTCCTTATTCCGTGAGACACTTACCTTGGTATATTAACAACGACAACATGTCCAAAGAGGAGCTATATTATTTGGGACATATTAAAACATTGACTCACTGGTCCAAACAAAATAAAGTTAAAACAGATTAGACTTACGATATATTGCGTATCTTTAGTACCATGAATTGTAACAAGCATAAAGATAAGCCCAAAAGTTTCCGTGCATTGTCTGAAATATATTATTCTGTGTCTGGACCTTGAGACTATAATTATCAAAAACGATTGTTGGTTAAAAGCCAAATCTTTCGTTGATAATATATTCACAATGTTGTGCTACTCTACCTAATCTAAGAACCTAAAAAAGAAAAATTCTATAGTTTATTTTGCAATCAGCAACATGCCAGTACAGTTTTCCATCACAAAAGTCTGCAAATACAATATTTAAACAAACTTAGTGTGTATATTTGCAAAACTTAATTGATAGCAATAAAAATGAAGAAATTAGCAATTATCATACCAGCTTATAAACCACGTTTTTTGCGAGAAACACTTGATTCCATCGCTAAACAAAACAACCACGACTTTACCGTATACATAGGTGATGATGCGAGTCCCTACCAATTAGATACCATAGTAGATCACTACAAAAACAAATTTGACATCATATATCATCGTTTTGAACAAAATATGGGTAAGAAAGACCTACCCGGCCATTGGGAACGATGTATATTATTGTCAGAAGAAGAATTTATATGGCTTTTTTCAGATGATGACTTAATGCCCTTTGACGGAGTAGCACGTGTAATTCAAGCCTTACAAAAACATTCTGGTGGAAAATATATATTCCGTTTCCCTTTAGAAGTAGTTGACGAGTATGGTAAACTTAAGTATAAAAACCCTCCTTTTAATACCGATTTAACTTCTGGATATGAATTCTTATTAGATAAATTATCAGGAAGAATTAGTTCTGCTGCCTGTGAGTATGTATTTAGCCGAACAGTATGGGAACAAACAGGAGGATTTATAAAATTCCCTCTGGCTTGGTGCACCGATGATGCAACATGGGCTAAATTTGCAGAATTTACAGGAGGAATAATTTCTTTACCTGGCAATCCCGTCAGTTGGAGAAATGCCGAAGGAGAAAATATATCAAACTCCACTCATTTCAATAAAGAGAAGATTAGTGCAACAATACTTTTCATTGAATGGGTCGGCATAAACTATCATTCTCATCTTAACGAAAAGAAATTCAAAAAAGCGATCAAATGTTATATATATAAATTCTTACAGCATTCATTGAAGAATAATTTTAGTATACATGACCTTTTACATTTATGCAATGCTCTAAGAAAACTCACGCCAAATGTTTCTTTGCAAGTTTTAATTCATCATATTTGGAAAAAAATAATATCAAAAAAATGAAAATACTATTTATCATTCCGTATATACCATTCCCCCTGAATTCTGGAGGAAATCAAGCTTTCTTCAATATGGTAGATTACCTCCGCCATAAAATGGATGTATCTATTTTGCTACAAGTGCAATACGCTTCAGAAGCATACGACATAAGCAAATTAAAAGAAATATGGGATAACGTAACTTTTTTTGTATTTACAAAAAAAGATGATAAGCAACCTAAAGTACACCATCCATTCTACTACAAATGGCTCATCAAGACAAAACAATCTATAGAACGAAAAATAAGACGTCAAATTATTCCTGAAAACATTGTTTTTACGCCCGATTTTATACGTCAAGAATCTACACTATCAACCTCTATATTCAAAGAATTAGATGTAGATTATATAAAGTATGTCACAGAAGTTGCTACATACGGCTTTGACATCATTCAAGTTGAGTTTTATAAATTAATCTCCTTAGGATACTTACTTCCCTCCAATACACAAACAATTTTTGTACATCATGAAATTAGATATATTCGAAATGAAAATGAAATGCAACTGTTTCCAAGAATCACTAAGAGCGACCAATTAATATATCATATCGCAAAAGACTTTGAACGGTTTGCCTTACAACATTACAAGCACATAATTACTTTAACCGAGATTGACCGACAAATTCTAACTAAGTTTTTAGGGCAAAATAATCGCATTTACACTTCTCCTGCAGTAATACAAACAGATATGGATACACCGCCTCAATTCATACCTTGTACAAGCAACAGATTGACATTTGTAGGAAGTGAAACCCATTATCCAAATCTAGATGCTCTCATTTGGTTCTGCAAGGAAATTGCACCATACTTACGTAAACAAAATTTCACTTTCACTTTACAGGTAGTAGGTAAATGGAAAACGCACATAAGAGAGCTTCAACATAGTTGTCCAGAAATGGAAACAGTTGGGTATATAAAAGACTTACCATCCTTTCTTAAAGGAAGTATTGCGCTTGTCCCCATTCGTATAGGTAGTGGGATGAGAATGAAAATTTTAGAAGCTGTTTCGGCCGATATTCCATTTATAACCACGACAAAAGGAGTTGAAGGAATTGACCTTCTCGATAAAGAAGAATATTTAAAAGCTGATAGTGCTACAGAGTTTGCAGATGCTATTATTACTCTCTCTCAAAATACTGAATTACAAGAGAAACTAGTAAGGCAAGCTAAAAGTAAAATGAAAGATATATATAATCCTTCAAACATGCTCGAACAAAGATTCAACATCTACAAACAGATATTAAACGAGCCTAACAAATAAATCAATCGCTAATTTCACTATATCAACTTTTATTAAATGAAGCCACTTATCTCTATTATCATTCCGGTCTATAACGTAGCACCTTTTATAAAAAGTTGCTTGCACTCGGTTCTCAATCAAACATATAAAAATATAGAAATTATTATTATCAACGACAAAACAACAGATGAAAGCATATCTATTATAAAAGATGTACTACAAAAAGAAGCACCATCAGTTCCAATCAAGATAATAGAACATGCCGAGAATAAAGGTTTATCTTCCGCACGTAATACAGGAATTAAAAACAGCAGGGGAGAGTATCTATATTTCTTGGACAGTGACGATGAAATTTCCACGGACTGTATTGAAACTTTATCTAACAGAGCCAAGATATCATGTGCTGATATAGTAATTGGAGATTATATAGTACAAGGTTCTTCAGACTTTTTTCCTCCTCTTGAACTTGGGACATCTATCATTAAAGGGAACTCAAAAATAATTCAAGCATATATGCAAGAAAAGTTTTATGTGATGGCATGGAACAAATTAGTTAGAAAAGAGTTTATTGTCAAAAACAATCTATACTTCAAAAATAATTTAATACACGAAGACTGTCTCTGGAGTTTTCAATGCGCATGTAAAGCAGAAATAATAGACATAATAAAACATACAACCTATATTTACAAAATTCAAAAAAAATCAATAACATCTACCCTCACATTTGAAAAAGACTTTCAAATGTACAAAATCATATTAACAGAAATCACGAATTACGCCAACGGTCTCCATCTTTTAAACAATAAAGATGTATTTTCTTTTATCGAAGAAGAAAAACTTCGCTTATTACGTAAGTGTATATATGCAGAACACACTGATTATATACCCACACTATACACGCTAATTCGTTTATTACCTCATGCAAAACATTACAAAATTCTTTATTGGGAGCTTTTTAACGTACGAAATTTAATTCGTGATGCACATTATTTCTTTTCTCCCCGCCTCGCAGAGAGTTACTATAAAAGTGTACCAGAGATGCAAAACAAATACTCTCCCAAAAAACGTAAGGCTATAGGATTCTATAAACACTTTATAAAATTACTAATATGCGATATCCGAAACAAATAACACAAAAAATATAAATCATTTGCTATCATAACAAAGCGACCATACTCTTCAATTATTTCAATAGAGATGACAAGCTAGCACAATAATTATCTATAGAAAACTGCTGTGCCTTTTTCAAAGACATTTTCTTTAACGAATTGAGCAACTCTCGATCATTTGCTAAGATCATAATATTCTTTATAAAATCATCGGGAGAAGAACAGAAACATGCGTTGGTTTCATCGCAATAGTCACGTATAGATCCAACATCACTAACCACCATCGCCAATCCAGTTGCCATTGAAGTACAAATTACATTACTTCCAATAGTATCCTTCATTACATTTAAAGAAATATCAGAATCATTCATATAATGCTTTAATTCCACCTCAGGAACATATCCCACCAATGTTGCATTCTTAAAACCTGAAAACAAATAATCAATTTTCTCCCGCCCTTTGCATATATAAAAACGAATTTGCGGAAGTTTTGAAACAATATAAGCGATCTGCTCAAAGTCACGTGCCAAGGCACCCATTACTATTACCTTAACATCATCATCTCTGTTATAAAGATTTGCAGAAGGAGTATAGTAATTATTATCGACATAGTGAAAAGAAGTATAAACATTCTCTATTCCTAAATTATTAAGATAGCATGTCAAACTACTTCCTAATGTTACAATTTCTGTAACAAATCGTGAACTCTTCCTTATTTGTGCTTTCGAATATTGCCCTTCCAATTTCTCCGGAACAAGATGCACCATAGCATATATAGGTGCTTTAGGACATATAAAGCGTATTATTTTTGCAAACAATATTTGATACGAATCTCTATGTAAATATTCAGTAAGAATAAATTTATCTCCTGATTTATATGTCATTGCTAATTTAAGTGCCGTAAAAAACACAGAAATTTGTTTCCCCCTTTTTCCCTTATCCAAAAAACGCCTACCCATATTAAAAGTATACATTTTATACAATTCAGGATTGCTTTTTTGAATATATTCATAAAGATACCTCATTCCTGTATGATTGCCAGATGTTGAAGCCCAATCATAACAAATAACATATATCATAATTATCAAAATTTAAATTAAATAACAATAGTCTTAAACAATAGAGGAATTGCCGAATTTACACCAGTCTCATTATTTAGACAAACATAATATTTTGAACAAAGGTAATGAAAATAATTCAAAGTTTTATTCTAATGAAACTATTCTTTTCTATATAGAGCAAGCTCGGGATAAGAAATCAATAAAAAACGAAATAACTTTCACCATTACAAATATTAAAGTAACTTTGTAATCAACTAATATTATTTTGTTATAATGATTAAAGAAAAGTATGTGCCTAATAACTCTCTCAATGCCTATTTATAATGTAGAACAATACATTGAACGCGCCTTATTATCCGCATTAAACCAAACCTATCAAAACTTAGAGATTTTGATAGTAGACGATTTAGGGCATGATAACAGCATGAATATAGTCCACCAACTTAAAAGCACACATCCTAGAGGTAACTGTATCCGTATAATTACACATAAAAAAAATCTCGGTTTGGGAGGAACGAGAAACACAGCAATTGAATCTGCTCAAGGGAAATATCTATACTTTATGGATAGCGACGATGCTATTGTTCCTGATTGCATTGAAACTTTATATAATATTATTTCACACGAGAAAGTAGACTTTGTAGCAGCCGGAATCAATCAAATTGATGAGAATGAAAATTCACTCAAAATTACTAACTATCCTAATATTACACGAAAAGGTAAATTATGTATGGCTCAATACTTTTATGAAGAAAAAAATGAGATATGGGTAACTACATGGAATAAATTATATAATCTTTCTTTTTTAAAAGAATTTCATATTCATTTTTTGGAACACGTGTACCACGAAGACATAGTAATGCATGCCATGCTCGCTCTAAATACCAGATCATTTAGCCTAACCAACCGGACAACTTATCTTTATAATTGCAAGAGAGAAGACTCTATTACAAATATAGAACAAGGCTACACCTTGAAGCATCTAAATGATCTTACCATAGTTTTTAGTGAGATCAGGAGATTGATGCAAGCAGACAACAACCTTAGCAAACATCTTCAAAAAGAAATAAACTTATATTATTTATTTGAAATTTATCATCGATACCTACCAGCGATGTACTCAAATATTAAAAGGGTTGATTTAATAAAAGGATTAGCAAGGCTCTCTCAAAACTGTATCCCTCCTATTTTGGAAACCCGACTAACATTCAAATCTATAAAACGTTTTTTATTCCTAAAACTTCCTTTTAGCATCCAGTATCTAATTAAAAGTCATAAATACAAAAAGGACAAAACTTAGGCGGAAAAACTATCAACAAATAATATACTATAAGAAGGTTCATAGAAAATATTATTTTCATTTACAAAATTTACAGTCTTATACTTCTTAAAAACATGGAAAAGCATCTCTTCATTCTTAGTCATTTACAAGAGAAGTATCATCATAATGATATTTTGTATGTAAGAGGATGAATATAGTCTTTTGGAAAGAAGATTTATACAAAGCCAATGGTTATAATGAAAAGGTGACTCGCCTGGGATACAAAGATAACGAACTTGTATGTATACTTATTAATTCCAGAACAGAAAAAAAGAATCATAAAATCTGATGCAGCTACCTTGAAAAAGCTCTCAATGCTTGTCACAACCAAATAAAATGTATACATTTGTAGAATTTTAGTGCAAGCCCCCTTAACTATTTAACTAACTTAGTAATAATTATATGAATAAACCAATGGCGAGCAACATAAGTACATCGCTGATTATATCCACCTATAATAGAAGCGACGCGTTAGAATTATGCGTTAAAAGCGTGCTACGTCAATCTCTCCTTCCTGATGAAATTATCATTGCTGATGATGGTTCTAAAGAAGACACAAGAGAGCTAATTCATCAATTGGCTGCTTCCTCCGAAGTTCCCATTATTCATGTCTGGCATGAGGATCTAGGCTTCAGACTAGCCTCCATCCGCAACAAAGCTATTGCGAAAGCATCTAAAGAATATATTATACAAATCGACGGAGATATCGTCTTACACAAAGATTTCGTCAAAGATCATGCACGTTTTGCCCAAAAAGGTAGTTTCGTAACCGGTAGCCGTGTATTAATCCGGGAAGGTTTAACAAAAAAAATGTTAGCGGAAAAAAACTGCATAATTTCCATTCACGACAAAGGTACTAAAAACACAATCAACGGAGTGCATTTACCTTGGTTGAGTCCGCTACTTCAACATTATCGACAATGGGATATTTCATATTCCAGAGGATGTAATATGGCTTTCTGGAAAGAGGACTTATTAAAAGTTAATGGATATAATGAAGCTATTACCGGATGGGGAAGCGAAGATCATGAATTAGTATGCCGCCTCATCAATAACGGTGTACGCAAGCGTACCATCAAATTTGCGGGAATTGTGTTCCACCTCCATCACGAACTACATGGAACGGATAATTTGAGCAACAACCGCAGTATTTTGAACGAAACAAAAGTCAGGAAACTAATCTGGTGCGATAAAGGAATCATACAAAACTAATATGGAAAAGAATTTGAACTTTTTAGATCGAAACGAATTTAACTACAGTCCATCAAAAGAAGTAGTAGAAGCTTTAAAAAACTTCGATATAAATAAACTTTGTTTTTATACCCGCATTTATGATGAAGGAAAGAAAAGTATATTATCTGTTTTCTTATCCGAATTATATGATATAGATGAAACACAAGTCCTGCTAGGCTACGGCGGAGAAGATATTCTGAAGCAAGCCGTTCATTACTTCCTGACTCAAGAAGATGGAAACAAAACGATGTTGATTCCCAAGTTCTCATGGTGGTATTATAAATCAATTGCAGATGAGGTGAATGGCCATACTTTGCAATATCCTCTCTACGAAGACGGAAATACTTTTAAATATGACTTTGAGACGCTAAAAGATATGATTCAGAAAGAGAATCCGAAGATTCTTTTACTAGCTTCTCCCAATAACCCTACCGGCAATGGTTTAACTCCAAAAGAATTGGATGAACTGCTCGCAGAAGTGCCCAGCCCAACAGTGGTACTGATAGATGAAGCATACGCTTCTTTTGTTTCAACTGATACCAGTTATATCAAAAAGCTGGTTAATAAATATCCGAATTTGATTATTTCCCGTACTTTATCCAAGTTTTATGGATTGCCCGGTTTACGTATGGGATTCGGATTCATGAGTAAGGAGCTGGAAAAATTCAGCAGATACAGCAATAAATATCTGGGATATAACCGGATATCCGAAGATATCGCCATTGCGGCTCTTAAATCGGACGCACACTATCGAAACATCGCCAAACTGATGAACGAAGACCGTGAGCGTTACGAAAAGGAAATCGGCGTGTTACCCGGATTCAAAGTATATGAATCGGTTGCCAATTTTATTTTAATCAAATACCCGATAGAACTGAAAGAGGCTTTACAAAAGGCTTTTGCTGAACAGAGTTATAAAGTGAAGTTTATGAATGAACCGGATATCAATACTCATTTGCGTATCACATTGGGACGCCCAGAGCAGAACCGGATCGGACGCCCAAAGAAAGCAGTAATATTACCGGAATATCACGCTTTATACGCCCACACAATTAAAGAAATCGCATCCAAATGAAAGCAGTAATATTAGCCGCAGGAATAGCCTCACGCTTACGCCCGCTGACCGATACAACGCCCAAATGCCTCCTCAAGATAGGAGAACGATGCCTACTGGAAAGGGCTTTTGATGCTCTGATACAAAACGGATTCGACGAATTCATTATCGTCACGGGGTATCGCCAGCAACAAATCGTTGATTTTCTGCAGGCACGTTATCCAGTCCAAAATATTACTTTCATCTATAATGACAGATATGAATCAACCAACAATATCTATTCATTATGGCTTACCCGACCTATACAGACGGGGAAGAAATATTGTTATTAGACAGCGACATTGTTTTTGATCCTCAAATTGTAGAGAAACTGCTTCACTCGGATAAGGACGACATATTGGCACTGAATCGTCATGAGCTCGGAGCGGAAGAAATAAAAGTCATCGTAGACGATGCACAAAAGGTTGTTGAAATCAGCAAAGTCTGTTCTATATCCGATGCTATCGGAGAGTCTATCGGCATCGAAAAGATGTCAGCTGAATACACCAAAGCTCTATTCCGGAACTGGAAATTATGATTACACCGAAGGACTGGACAATATATTCTACGAACGGGCTTTTGAACGACTGATTCCGCAAGGATATAGTTTTTACGTCATGGACACCACCGAGTTCTTCTCGGCCGAACTGGACACGTAGAGGACTTTCAACAGGCACAAAAGCTGATTCCAGCCAGTCTTTATTAATAAAATTCAGATAGAAATGGCAAATTACGATATCCGCCCTCTACAGCTTCGCATATTAAAGAATTTATTAGCTGTTGACAAAGTTTGCAAAGAACATAATCTGCGATATTACATCATGGCAGGCACCATGCTGGGAGCCGTCCGCCACAAAGGATTTATCCCCTGGGATGATGATCTGGATATCGGAATGCCAAGAGCCGATTATGATTTATTAATGGCTAATGCCAAAGAATGGTTGCCGAAACCATACGAAGCTGTATGTGCTGAAAACGACAAGGAATATCCTCTTCCATTCGCAAAAGTACAGGATGCCGACACAACTCTAATTGAGCGTATGCATCTCAAATATTTGGGAGGTGTATATATTGATATATTTCCACTAGACGGAGTTCCGGAAAGCCGCATGGCGCAAAGATTCATGCGATTTTGTTCGAATATGATTACAAACGAGAAAGCTTTATTACCCTTGCCGGAGCACAGGAAAGTATCAGGAAAGTAATGAAAAAGTATGATTTCGACCAATCCGCATTGGTCTGTGATTATGATGACGGAATGAAAGGAATCATGTCTAAAGATATTCTGGGTACCCCTACTCCAATCTTATTTGAAAATGAAGAAGTGTGGGGAGTACAGAAATACGATGTCTATCTGTCACAGAAATACGGAGATTACATGACCATACCTAAACAAAGTGGGCAAAGACAACACAATTTCCATTATTTAGACCTGAATAAACCTTATCGGGAGTTTGAAGTCTAACTATAATCACATAAAGGTAAGAAGTAGAAATGAGAATAGGTTTTGACGGAAAACGTGCAGTACAGAATTTCACCGGTTTGGGTAATTATAGCCGCTATATAGTGGATATTCTATGCCAATTCTATCCGGAGAATAAATATGTATTGTATGCCCCCAAGAAACGGGAAAATAAAAGGCTGAACAAATTAACGAAGCAATATCGGCAACTACAGCTTTCTTATCCCACTACTTCTTTCTGGAAAAAGTTAAGTTCGTTATGGCGAGTGTTGGGAATCACCCGCCAATTGGAAAAAGAAAGAATTGATATTTTTCACGGACTTAGCAATGAATTGCCCCTGAATATCCATAAAAGTAAGGTAAAAAGTATCGTAACAATCCACGATTTGATATTTCTGCGATACCCACAATACTATCATTCGATCGACAGGAATATATATACATACAAATTCCGCAAAGCCTGCGAAAATGCGGATAGAATCATTGCTATCAGCGAATGTACCAAACGTGATATTATTGAGTATTTCGGGATTCCTGCCGATAAGATAGAGGTTGTTTATCAGGGATGTGATACTTCATTCACGCACCCTGTAACAGAAGAGAAAAAAAGAGAAGTTCGAGCTAAATATCAGCTACCGGAGCACTATATCCTCAACGTAGGAAGTATTGAAGAACGAAAGAATGCCCTTTCGGCGGTACAAGCACTGACGATGCTTCCCGAACAAATTCATCTTGTCATTGTAGGACGCCATACAGAATACACTGATAAGATTGAACGTTTTATTAAGGAGAATAAGCTGGAAGAAAGAGTGCACATCATCAGCAATGTTCCTTTTGATGATCTGCCGGCTTTTTATCAGCTAGCTGAAATTTTTGTATATCCTTCACGCTTTGAAGGCTTTGGCATCCCCATCATAGAAGCTTTATACTCCGGAATTCCGGTAATAGCCGCAACAGGTTCTTGCCTGGAAGAAGCCGGAGGTCCCGACTCGATCTATATACATCCCGACGATATCAAAGGAATGGCCAATGCTTTCAAACAGATATACTCTGACCCTGAAAGAAAGAAAGTAATGATTGAAAAAGGGCAAATATTTGCCAAAAGATTCTCTGAAGAAAAGCAAGCGGAAGAGATCTTAAACATCTACAAGAAATTAATGAGATGAACATACTTAAACACACAATAAAGAAATTTATATATGGCACTCTCCCATATTATTTCATGAAAGGATATAAGCCCGGCTCTCCTTATCTGAAATACTATGAATATATTAAAGAACATGGATATTCAAGACACCTGTATGAATTCAAAGATGAATATGCAAATATGCCCGTTGACATACAGAAAGACGAGGAGAAAGGTTTATACTATGTTCAAAAAGAAGAGAAACGGCTCTATTTCAGAAAGAGCACTCCGGCTAGGAAAATTCAAAAATATTACAGGGCTTTGAGCATGGAACAAGACAGGCGTTCACCGCACCATTACTTCAACAGCGTTAAAGAAGTGACAGGAAAGGTATTTGTGGATGTTGGTTGTGCCGAAGGATATTCTTCATTGGAAATCATCGATGAAGCCAAACATGTTTACTTGTTTGAGCAGGACGAACAATGGCTAGAGGCCATCAGAGCGACCTTTGAGCCATGGCAAGATAAAGTTACGATTGTCCAAAAGTATGTAAGCGACCATAACTCTTCAAGAGAACAAACCCTGGATGACTTCTTCAACAATCAAACGGATGAGCATCTGTTTCTAAAAATGGATATCGAAGGAGCTGAACGGCATGCATTGGCCGGATGCAAGAACTTATTTCAAAATTGCCAGAAGTTGGATTTTGCAATTTGCACATACCATCTACATGATGACGAAGCAGTCATTTCTGCATTTTTGGATAAGCATAACTGCACATATACCAATCAGAAAGGTTTTTTCAGGCATAAAATCCGCAGTGTAGTCATGCGCGGAAGCAAGAGTTAATCATTGATAATCAGCAGAAAGCAATTCGCAATAGTCATACTTACACAAGTATGTATCATAAATGTGCTTTTCTTTTTTCAATAAGAAACGTGAGATATGCGGTTCCCAGGAAAAGAACTTACGCACAGAACGGTACAAACGGAAGAATAAAATTAGGGATACGATATGCCTTTCTTTTTCTTTTCGTGCCGCACGACGATAAATATAATGAGTAAAGAACTGATCGCTATAACGAAGAGCCAGACTAACAGTAGATTCTACATCCCATCCCCTCAAAGAAGCGTATTCTGTCATTATATAAGTCAGCACTTCACGAGAGATGCATAAACGACACATATTACGGCACACAGTATCACAATCAATATCCGATAGTAACTGCATGCGATTCACGTCAACCAGGGAAAAACTATATTCATTCGCATCATTCTGATGGATCAATATATTGCCGGGAGAATAGTCCAAATGCAGGATACCTGCCTGATGCAAAGCAGCTGTGTAGCGCGCAAAAGCAGAAAGTTTATCTTCATTTCCTTCCACTTTCCCATCCATCAGGGAACGGACTGTTTCGCCACCATCATAACAACAAATATAATAGCTATGTGAAAGAAGGCCACTCTGGAATTGTTCGATCATAGCAACTGGCTCCGGAGTGTCAAAGCCATGTTGTTGAATTTCCATAGAGTAAATATAGGAACGCTCTGCTTTTGATTGCCGGAAAAACGAATATACAACACGATTGATGATGTGAGGCTTCTTAAAGCTCTTCACCACAACATCAATGCTGCCTAAGCCAATTCGTTTTAAAACATTACGCCCATCGTACACCACATCTCCTTTTTCCTGGAAGGACCTTGGAATTTCTTCTATCTCCTTCTGCAGATGCGCGTACTTGGGATTTACAATCACTCTCATTACACTCTCCTATATAATACTAATTACAAAGATGGAGCAAAGATAAAGAAATTAAGGCACATTCCGACTATATTTTTTTCTTTTCTCACAAAGATTGGCTAACTCTCTATACATATAAGTACTGTTGCGAACAACTTTAGTCGTTTTTTCTTTTTTCTTTTCATTTATATTTAGACATAAATGCTTTTTTTTAGCTATGTTTGCACGATAAAAAGCATAAAGAAGTCAAGCATGAAACCAATCAAAAAAATTCTGATTATTCGATTTAGACAAATAGGGGACTCTATTCTGGCTGTTGCATTGTGCAGTACGCTGAAAAAAAGTTTTCCCGATGCAGAAATACACTTTGTGCTGAATAAAAATATAGCATCGCTCTATGAGGGTCACCCGGACATAGATAAGGTTATTACATTTGACAAGAATGAGAATAAGCCATTCACTGCTTATATAAAAAAAGTATGGCAAGTGACGCACCAAAACAAATACGATGTCATCATCGATATGCGTTCTACGATCCGGACTCTTTTTTTCTCTCTTTTTTCATTAAAAACCCCTTTCCGGATAGGGCGTATCAAGGGATACACACGTTTTCTATTAAATTATCGGACAGACACTTACAGCAATAGTCTAACAACTGATATGGTAGAACGCAACCTATTGCTTGCAGCGCCATTAGAGAAAATCAAGCCTATTCAATATACAAAAGAATTCAGGTTATACCTCACTGACCAGGAGAAAAAAGACTTTCGATATTATATGGAAAAGGAGGGGATAGATTTCGCGCGCCCTGTATTCCTAATAGGAGTCACCACCAAGCTCCTCCATAAAAAATGGAATACGGAGTTTATGATAACCACACTTAAAAGAATATTGGAAGAATACAAGGACATACAAATGATCTTCAACTATGCACCGGGGTATGAAGAAGAAGATGCAAGAAATATCTACAAGGAATTGGGATGTCCGGAACGCATCAAGATTGATATACAAGCCTCTTCATTACGACAACTGGCAGCACTTTGCGCCAACTGCTCGTTTTATTTCGGAAACGAAGGAGGAGCCCGACACATTGCGCAAGCCCTCGAAATTCCTTCATTCGCTATTTATTCACCAAGCGCCTCTAAATCAATGTGGTTACCTGCAAATTCCGTACTTGCCCGAGGTATTAGTCCCGACGATATTCTTCCGCCGGAACAACAAGCAACATTAACTTATGAAGAACGTTTCGCATCAATTACCCCGGAAAAGGTATACGATCAATTAACTTCGACATTAAGACAATTGAGCTAACTCGCGATATAAATCAAGATAAGCTTGTATATGCTTCTCGTAACTGAATGAAGCTGCATGTTCTTTCATTCTGGTCAAGCGTTCCTCATCTTTATAGAAATCAGGCAAATGTTCCCGGATACTTTGCACCATAGATTCTGTATCCAAATGTTCCCACATGATGGCATGTCCATTACAAACTTCCGGCAAACTAGTGCGATTAGCAGCAAATACAGCTTTTCCAAACTGCATAGCTTCTACCACAGGCAGCCCAAAACCTTCTCCTTCACTAGGAAACAGGAACGCTTCACAGTTCCGATACAACCAAATCTTTTCACTTTGAGTGATTACATCTGTCAAAAACACATTAGTGACTTGCTTCTCACGAATCAGATTACGCACTTCTTCAGCATAAGCGAAATGGGCATCTCCACAAATATACAAATCATATTCCGGAAAATGGCGCATTACGTCAACCAGGAGATGGAAATTCTTTTTCCTACGGATCTGTCCAATCGTAAAAAAGAAAGGACGTCCCGTCGCAAAAGACGGCTGGGTTCCTTCCAACATATCGATCCTCTCCACCCCATTATAGATGACCCGGATCTCTTTCCCCTTCAAATCTATATGTTGACGAATGACATCTGCGACATAATGAGAAATCGTTGTGACTACTGCTGCCTTATTGACCTTATTCTGCATCCGACGAAGATACATTTTAGCCTTCCAAGGCTTTTTCTCCGTTAAGAAATTAAAGTCATGTATAGTAAAGATAAACTTTGTACCACCGGCAATACGCAACAACTTCCGCTGCTGATTCACCGCATGCCATACATCTACTTTAGGAAGGGTAAAAGGGAAAAACTTATTGATACGACGTACCGGAACAGAGGTCACATTCGGGCCAAATTCCTGCATATATTTCTGTCTCAACAAATATACAAAATGAAGATCCTCTACCGGCATAGACGAAAAAGCGGCCGCATAGTTGGCCGCAATCTGTCCGAAACCAGCTGTTAGACTACCATAATTCGTAAGATCTATCAGTACCTTTTTCTTTCGTTGTATCTCTTTTTCCATCATTATTTGATTCTACGCTCTTTCGGTTCAAAAAACAACTAAATTGAATTCCTGCAAATATCAACCTACAATCCCTTCTATTTTTGCAATAACCTGTTCCGGCTTTATATCTCTTAAACAGGCATAATCACCACGCCAGCAAGGCTTCTGTCCATATACAGAGCAGGGACGGCATGACAAATCAAGCTGCACGGTATTGACCGGCAATTGCTTCCAGCCCATAAAACCGGCATAAGGATGAGTGGCTCCCCAAATAGAAACAACCGGAATATTGACCAAGGATGCCAAATGCATATTGGCAGAATCCATTGAAAGCATCACATCCAAATGGCTCATCAGATTCAGCTCGGTACGCATATTCAGTTTACCGATCATTGAAACAACAGAAGGATATTTAGCAATCCATGCGTCAAACACTTCCTGCTCGCTTTTACCACCTCCAAAAAGAAAAACTTTCACTTGCGGATTAGCTGCAAAATGTGCTATAACTTGCTCCTGTAACTCTAACGGATAAATTTTACCTCTGTGTTTGGCAAAAGGAGCTATACCAATCCATTTTTGATCTTCTTTAGGTCCTGTGACTGGCTCTATCTCCGCAAAGTTGCCTTTTCCTTCGCCATAAATAGAAGAAAAATTTAATAAAACCGGCAAACCGAGCTTCTCAAGCACATCGGCATAACGGCGAAAAGAACTCTTCTGATTCTCCATCACCTTATCGTGACGACGAACCAGTTTCTTTTTACCTGCCCTTCCCTTACATATGGAAGCTACCGGTTTATTGGCAAGACGGAATCGCAGACATAAATATTTTGAACGAAGCACATGATGAAAATCTGCGATGTAATCGAAATGCATGGCTTTCAATTCTGAATAAAGGCTATTCAAGCCCCAAAGTCCCTTGTGTTTGCCTGTTAAGTCAGCTCCGACAAAGCCTACATTCGCAGGCAGCCCCTGAAAGAGCGGCTGCCATACAGCACGACTTAACACTGTTATTTCGTGCTGCGGATATTGAACAGCCAGCGAATGTATTACCGGAATTGTCATGGCTACATCGCCAAGAGCTGAAAAACGAATAATGAGAATACGCGCCATTCGTTATTTTTTAGCATAAAGCACCGGATTCAATGCCGGGTCATTATACATTTTCATCTGTTTATATACTTTCATATATTTTCTTCCGGCTTCGATATCAGCCAATAACTGCTCAATAGCCGCAGAGAGGTCTTTACGTTGTTCCAGCAGGATATTCAGCTTAGTCTGACATTGAAGACGGTGTTCTTCTGTAGTATCCGTACGTTCCACTTCCTGCTGCATGTGGTAAATTTTCAATGCAAGAATTGACAAGCGGTCAATAGCCCATGCAGGACTTTCTGTATTGATCGTTGCGTCAGAGAGAGGTTTTACTTCTTTGTATTTGTCTAAAAAGTAACTATCGATTAATTCCACCAAGTCTGTACGATCCTGATTTGATTTATCAATTCTTCTTTTCAAAGCCAATGCTTCTACCGGATCAATCTGCGGGTCACGGATAATATCCTCAAAATGCCATTGCACAGCATCAATCCAGTTCTTTAGATATAAATAATACTCAATAGTTTTCAACTCGTAAGGATTGTTCATCGGAGCATCCACACTATCCGTTACATGGTAATCTGTTGTCGATTTCCAAAAAATCTCGTTGCAAAGGTTACTAAATGTCATAATCTTAACTAGCTAATAGATATATAATAGGGCAAATCTATGTAATATTTTTCAGACAAGCAACCCTTTCTTACTTTTTTATTTGTTACCTTTGTGGGTATAAAAGATGAATTGTATATGAAAATTATTATCGACAATAAAATACCATTTATAAAAGAAGCGGTTCAGAGAATAGCCGATGAGGTGGCTTATGTACCGGGGAAAGATTTCACTCCGGAGCTCGTACGGGATGCAGACGCACTCATTGTCCGTACCCGCACACATTGCAACCGGGATTTATTGGAAGGTAGTCAGGTGAAATTCATAACAACGGCAACTATCGGTTTCGATCACATTGATACAAAGTATTGCAAACAGGCAGGTATAGAGTATGGTATCGAATGGACGAATGCACCGGGATGTAATTCGGCTTCTGTCGCCCAATATATACAGTCATCGCTTCTTGTATGGAAGTCCGTCAGGAATAAAAGTTGAATGAACTGACGATTGGAATCATAGGAGTAGGAAATGTAGGGAGTAAGGTAGCTAAAGTTGCCCAGGATTTTGGCATGCGCGTTTTATTGAATGATTTGCCACGGGAAGAAAAAGAAGGAACAGAACTATTCTCTCACTAAATAAAATTGCGGAAGAATGTGACATCATCACCTTTCACGTACCTTTATATAAGGAAGGGAAATATAAAACTTCCACTTGGCAGATGAAGTTTTCTTTCAGTCACTCAAACGAAAACCTGTTATCATTAATACCTCCCGAGGAGAAGTCATTGAGACTGATGCTCTTTTAAAAGCCTTGACAGCCAGATGATTTCGGATGCCATCATCGATGTATGGGAGCATGAACCGGAAATTAACCGTGAACTACTGGAAAAGCATTTATCGGAACCTCCCACATTGCAGGTTACTCTGCGATGGAAAAGCAAACGCCACACGTATGTCACTGGATGCCATTGCAAATTCTTCCAAATAGAAGGGGATTATGAAATTAACGCACCCGCACCGCCTCCCCTATTATTCATGCAAAAAACCACGAAGAAGCATCCTCCAAATATATAATCCAGTCGAAGACAGCAACCGATTGAAAAATCAACCGGAACTATTCGAAACCTTACGCGGAGATTATCCTTTGCGGAGAGAAGAGAGCAGCTTATTAAGTATTAGTATTAAGAAATAAGTATAAGTATTAATCGCATTGACCGAAAATTTAATAAAATTCGTCAAAGGATTATCTGTACGAGTAATACTTAATTGATACTTATTCTTATTAAGTACTTGTTCTATGACTTGAGGGAAGTGTTCATATTCCAAAGCATGCACTTTCTTAGCTACATCATCCGGAGAATCTGTCGGAAAGAACAGGGCAAGTAGCCTGAAAGATTGTATTTCCTTCGTCATAATGCTCATTTATATAATGTATAGTGATGCCGCTTTCTTTTCACCGGCAGCCACTACCGCTTCATGAACCCGGTCACCATACATTCCTTTGCCTCCGTACTTCGGCAGAAGAGCAGGATGTATATTTATAATTTTATCGGGATAAGCATGCAAAAGCAAATCCGGCACACGAACCAGAAAGCCAGCCAGTACGACAAAATCAATGCGGTACTCCTGCAAAATAGCCAAAATTTCATCTCCGGCTATCCAATCCTCCTTTGGAAACACGTTACAGGGCACTCCCAAGCGATGCGCACGTTCCAAAACATAGGCATCACTTTTATTAGAAAGTACCAACGAAACCTGAACGGAATCGTTTTTTTGGAAATACCGGATAATATTCTCGGCATTTGAACCGGAACCGGAAGCGAAAATTGCGATGTTTTTCTTCATAACTCTCAAATTCGATGCACAAAACAGTGAAAAATGTGCAAAACTTTGCATTTATTTAGTCAAATATTTGCGCAAAACGATAAATATTCATTCCTTTGCACCGCAAATTTAAAGAAATAAAACTAATTATTAATTAAAAACTTAAAGTTATGTCTGAAATTGCATCAAGAGTAAAAGCGATTATCGTTGATAAATTAGGCGTAGAAGAATCAGAAGTTACAACCGAAGCAAGCTTCACTAACGACCTGGGAGCAGATTCTCTTGACACTGTAGAACTTATCATGGAATTCGAAAAAGAATTCGGTATCTCTATTCCTGATGACCAAGCAGAAAAGATTGGTACTGTAGGTGATGCTGTATCTTATATCGAAGAACACGCTAAGTAATTCGATTTCATCAATATGGAATTAAAAAGAGTGGTAGTAACAGGTCTTGGCGCCATTACTCCCGTTGGCAACAGCGTTCCCGAATTTTGGGAAAACCTTGTGAACGGGGTTAGTGGAGCAGGGCCTATTACTCATTTTGATGCGTCGTTATTCAAGACCCAATTCGCATGCGAAGTGAAAAACTTCGATGCAACGAAATACATAGACCGTAAAGAAGCAAGAAAGATGGACCTGTATACTCAATATGCCATCGCTGTTGCCAAAGAAGCGGTGAGTGATTCCGGTCTTGATGTCGAGAAAGAAGACTTGAACAAAATCGGTGTTATTTTCGGCGCCGGTATTGGTGGTATACATACATTTGAAGAAGAGGTAGGCAACTACTACACTCGTCAGGAAATGGGTCCGAAGTTTAATCCGTTCTTCATTCCAAAGATGATTTCGGATATTGCAGCCGGACAGATTTCTATCATGTATGGTTTCCATGGTCCTAACTACGCGACTTGTTCAGCATGTGCTACTTCAACCAACGCTATTGCAGATGCCTTCAACCTGATTCGTCTGGGTAAAGCAAACGTAATTGTATCCGGTGGTTCGGAAGCAGCTATCTTCCCGGCAGGTGTGGGCGGTTTCAACGCTATGCACGCACTGTCAACACGCAACGACGAAGCTTCTAAAGCTTCACGTCCGTTTAGCGCAAGCCGTGATGGTTTCGTTATGGGCGAAGGTGGCGGTTGCCTGATCCTGGAAGAACTGGAACACGCTAAAGCTCGCGGTGCAAAAATCTATGCAGAAGTTGCCGGTGTAGGTATGTCTGCAGATGCACATCACCTGACAGCTTCTCATCCAGAAGGTCTGGGAGCGAAATTGGTGATGAAAAATGCACTGGAAGATGCGGAAATGGATCCGAAAGAAGTAGATTATATCAATGTACACGGTACATCTACTCCGGTTGGTGATATTTCAGAAGCAAAAGCAATCAAGGAAGTATTCGGTGATCATGCGTTCGAGTTGAACATCAGTTCAACAAAATCTATGACAGGTCACTTGCTGGGAGCTGCCGGTGCGGTAGAATCTATTGCAAGTATCCTTGCTATCAAGAACGGCATTGTTCCTCCGACTATCAACCACGAAGAAGGTGACAACGACGAGAATATCGACTATAACCTTAATTTCACGTTCAATAAAGCACAGAAACGCGAAGTTAATGTTGCCTTGTCCAATACATTTGGATTTGGTGGTCACAATGCGTGCGTTATCTTCAAGAAATACGCAGAGTAATATCGTGTTACGTAACGAAATAGATAAGATAAGGCTCTTGTTCCGCAAGGATAGAGAGTCTTATCTTTGTTTTTACCGGATACTCGGGTTCTACCCGCGCAATATCCAACTTTATGAGCAGGCTCTCCTGCACAAATCGACTTCTGTCCGCTCCGACAAGGGACGTCCCCTCAACAATGAACGGCTGGAGTTTTTAGGTGACGCCATCCTCGACGCCATCGTAGGAGATATTGTCTATAAACGTTTTGAAGGGAAACGAGAAGGTTTCCTGACCAACACACGTTCTAAGATCGTACAACGGGAGACTTTGAATAAGTTGGCCGTTGAAATCGGTTTGGATAAACTCATAAAGTATTCCACCCGCTCTTCTTCTCACAACAGTTATATGTACGGAAATGCTTTTGAGGCATTTATCGGAGCTATTTATCTGGATCAGGGGTATGAACGCTGCAAACAGTTTATGGAGCAACGGATCATCAACCGTTATATCGACCTGGATAAAATATCCCGAAAAGAGGTTAACTTCAAATCCAAACTTATTGAGTGGAGCCAAAAAAATAAGATGGAGGTTTCCTTTGAGTTAATCGAGCAATTTCTCGATCACGACAGCAACCCTGTCTTCCAAACCGAAGTACGCATTGAAGGACTTCCGGCAGGAACAGGTACGGGATATTCCAAGAAAGAGTCTCAACAGAATGCTGCCCAAATGGCTATAAAGAAAGTAAAGGAACCCGTATTTATGTCAACTGTCGAAGAGATCAAAGCACAACATTCAGCAACTACAACAGAACCGGAGGTTGAAATGGAAGTTGAATTTGCAACTGATTCTGAGATTGAATTGGCAACCGGGCTTGAGAATGAACTCGAAACCGAACTGAATGCAAATCCCGAGATAGAACCGGAAAATGTTTCAGAAGAAAACATCCTCGTCGATGAGATTTCCACAGTGCAGGGCACAGAAGCTCCGGCAACTAACCAAAGCAAATCCCCATGCGACGACCCTGAATCACCAAATCGTGATCTTCAGTAACTAATTTCAGTTTTCCTGCAACTTCTTCAAGAGGAATAGATGCTATATCGTCTCCTTTTAAGGTCACCATACGCCCGAATTGGCCATTGGCTATCAATTCCGTTGCATGCCCGCCCATGCGGGTAGAAAGATTGCGGTCGAAAGGAGTAGGCGAACCACCACGCTGGATATACCCCAAAACTGTTTCGCGGGTTTCTATACCGGTTTCATATTCAATTTCCTGCGCGATATATTCAGCAGCACGTTTACGCCCATCGGTCTGAATACCTTCCGCTACCACTACAATAGAATAGGGTTTGCCTTTCTTTAATCTTTCCAAAATCGTATTGCCGATATTCTTAATGTCATAAGCGATTTCGGGGACAAGAATCACATCCCCTCCTCCTGCCATACCGGAATACAAAGCAATCCAACCGGCTTTATGCCCCATCACTTCAATCACCATCACTCTTTTGTGAGAGCTTGCGGTAGAATGTAAGACGGTCGATGGCATCAGTAGCAATACTTACCGCCGAGTCGAAACCAAAAGAAATATCCGTGCCCCAAATATCATTATCAATGGTTTTAGGAACAGATACGATGTTAACTCCCATTGCAGCAAACTTGGCGCAGTCTTCTGCGTTCCATTTCCACCGATACAAACGACACAATCCAGTCCATTTCCATGAATATTCTGAAGAATTAAAGACGGTTTGTCAACATCCGAGACAACGCCTCCTTTTTTGAAAGGCTTCTCGCGAGAGGTTCCTAGCATCGTTCCACCCAAATTCAGCAGACCGGAAAGCGACTTGTCTGTAATAGATTCGACATCTTTGGTCAGCAAGCCCTGAAAACCGCTGTGAATGCCTATCACTTCCATCCCATAATAATTGATGGCAGTTTTGCACACGCCACGAATGGTGGCATTGATACCGGGACAGTCCCCGCCGGATGTTAAGATTCCAATTCTCATTGTCGCATTTTTTAGTCTAAAACTCGGGTATTCTATGAAAGTCGTCAATTTTTAACGATTATTTCCGTCGTAAAGATAGAAAAAAAAGATAAATAAGTTACTTTTGCACGACTAAACATTATTATGTTAAAGCAGAAATGAATATTACAAAAATTATTAGTAAGACTTTCGATTCCCGTTTAAAACAGATAGACCTATATGCTAGTCAGGCTAGTGAGATACAGCATCGTGTGTTAAGTCGCTTAATACACCAGGCCGCTCAGACTGAATGGGGAAGAAAGTACGATTACTCCTCTATCCGTAACTATGAAGATTTCCGAAAACGTGTTCCTATCCAAACATACGAAGAAATCAAACCTTATGTAGAACGTTTGCGAGCCGGGGAACAGAATCTGCTTTGGCCATCGGAGATACGCTGGTTTGCAAAATCCTCCGGAACGACTAATGATAAAAGTAAATTCCTTCCCGTCAGCAAAGAGGCACTGGAAGACATTCATTACAGAGGAGGAAAAGATGCGGCAGCTCTTTATTTCCGCATCAATCCGGATAGCCATTTTTTCTCCGGCAAGGGACTGATTCTCGGGGGTAGCCATAGTCCGAACCTCAACTCCAACCATAGTTTAGTAGGAGATTTATCCGCTATTCTGATTCAGAATGTGAATCCGCTTATCAATTTCATTCGTGTACCCAGCAAGAAAATTGCATTGATGAGCGAATGGGAGACCAAAATAGAAGCAATCGCCAACAGCACTATTCCGGTAAATGTGACAAGCTTGTCCGGCGTACCGTCGTGGATGCTGGTACTTATCAAACGTGTTCTTGAAAAGACAGGAAAACAGGCTTTGGAAGAAGTATGGCCCAACCTGGAAGTTTTCTTCCACGGTGGAGTCGCTTTCACTCCTTATCGTGAGCAATACAAGCAGGTGATTCAAACACCGAAGATGCATTATGTAGAGACTTATAATGCTTCGGAAGGATATTTTGGAACTCAAAACGACCTCTCCGATCCTGCCATGTTATTAATGATCGACTACGGAATCTTCTACGAATTTGTTCCGCTGGAGGAAGTAGGAAAAGAGAGTCCACGAGCTTATTGCCTTGAAGAAGTCGAGCTCAACAAGAACTATGCAATGGTTATTTCTACTTCTTGCGGCTTATGGAGATACATGATTGGGGATACAGTGAAGTTTACCAGCAAGAATCCCTATAAGTTTGTCATCACAGGAAGAACAAAGCATTTCATCAACGCATTTGGCGAAGAACTGATTGTCGATAACGCTGAAAAAGGATTGGCAAAGGCTTGTGCCGAAACCGGAGCACAAGTTAGTGAATACACCGCGGCACCTGTGTTTATGGATGAGAATGCCAAATGCCGGCACCAGTGGTTAATAGAGTTCGCTAAGATGCCGGATTCAGTAGAAAAATTTGCAGCGATACTTGATGCCACACTGAAGGAGGTTAACTCCGATTATGAGGCGAAACGATGGAAAGACATAGCTTTGCAACCATTGGAAGTGATCGTTGCCCGTGAGGGATTATTCCATGATTGGCTGGCACAGAAAGGAAAGCTGGGAGGACAACACAAAGTCCCCAGATTAAGCAATACGCGCGAATATATAGAAACAATGTTAGCGCTGAATGACAGTATTCCTTCGGAAGAATAACCAAAAACCAAGACATAACCGACACAAGTTATCCTTATTACAGAGATTGCTTGTACAAGGAGAGCGTTTCGAAGCACCTCTCCAATTTCTTCCAGGCACGGATTATGCGAATTACATGGATAAAGTTTATTCTCTTTCCGTGTTTATCCGTGTAATCCGTGCCTAAATTATGTCGGCTAATTACCGGGCGTTGACTATTATCCCTCCTCCCAATAATAAGCCATCTTTATAGAATGCAGCAGCTTGTCCCGGAGCAATGGCGGTTAAAGGCTCATGAAGTTGCACATGCAGTAGATGATCTGGTGTAATGGTAATCGTAGCATGGTTTTCCTGTTTGCGATACCGTATTTTCACAATGATGTCAGAATGCCCTAAAGTACGCTCCTGATTGACAAGATTCCAGTCTTTCAACCACATTTCTGTTTTCTCCAGAGCTGAAAGAGAAGCTAATACTACTTCGTTCTTTTCAGGATTAATCTCTTTCACAAATACGGGACGGTTCAAATGAATGCCCAAGCCACGTCTCTGTCCAATGGTATAAAAAGGATAACCCTCATGCCAGGCAATAAAATCTCCCTTTTCATCGACAAACCTTCCTCGTTTCACTTTATTGAGTCCTGCCTGATTGCTTCCAACCAATACTTGCCAATCTCCAACCAATGCTTGATTCTCCCCCATCATCTGCTCTTCTTCTGCCAATGCCTCATTATTTTGAGCCAACCAGTTTTTCAGAAAAGTTCGATAGTCCATTGGGCAAAAACAAACGCCTATACTATCCTTTTTAGTTGCCACCTTCCGGAACCCATGTTCCGCAGCCCAGACACGAGCTTCCACTTTCGTAATATCCCCCATCGGCAACAACATCCTGCAAAGAATATCTTGTTTCAATCCCCATAGAAAGAAGGTTTGATCCTTATCCGAGTCGGCAGCGTATGTTATATAAAAGGTATTATTTAGTTGTATATTCTGTGCATAATGCCCGGTAGCGATGTAGAAAACGCCCATTTCATCGGCAATTTTAGCAAGCAGAGGCCATTTCAGGTAATTATTGCACAATATACAAGGGACTGGAGTCCGTCCTGCCAGATACTCCTGCACAAAATATTCAATAATCTGTTTACTGAATATTTCACGGGCATCGTATGTTATATGCCGTATTCCTAAACGTTCTGCCAGATTACGGGCATCTTCCAGATACTCTGTCGAGCCATTCAATTCATAAAAACGGAAGGTTACTCCGATCACTTCATAACCGGCTTCCAGCAATCGCATAGCAGCAACAGAACTATCTGTACCGCCACTCATTCCAAGCAATACTCGTTTGTTTTCCTCCATCATGCTGCAAAATTAAGTATTTTCCCGTATCTTTGTTTGTTAAAGTCTAAAAGAGAATGAAAGAGAGACCAACTAACGGACAAGTTATAATCGTTTTCACAGAGCATCCGATACTCGGCATATTGCTGATTCCCTATATTGCGGAAAAGCTGGACGATGGTACCTTGCAATTGGTAGAACAAGCATTTCACGCCTCTCCCGAAGCTATGAGCAAGATGAGTGAGGCAGAAAGACAAGCTATTCATATCGCCTCTTATTATACAGAGAAGCATCTAATGAGTGTCTACTCCCGCGAAAAAACAGTATCGCGTTTTTTACATAAATTATCCGAAGATCCGGAACGAATAAAGAATGATATCCGTCCATCTATCGAAAAGAAACTGTTGGAAATGCTGATACTGATACGGGACAACGGACTGCCTTTTTATCAGAAACAAGCCGGCAGTAAAATACTATACGCCCATCATGCCTATCACATAAATCCTCATAATGCAGAAATTCGTGTAACGTTTCATGTTGACAATAAAACGTTTCGTTATCAGTTGCAGTGCTATTATGAAGGACAGCCATTCTCTTTAAGTGAGTTGAAACCTGTGGTTGTACTGACATCCGCACCAGCCACGCTATTATTGGGAATGGAGCTATATTTCTTTCCGCACATTGAAAGCGCACGCATCTTACCTTTTACAAAGAAAAGATCGATCAGCGTAGACGCTTCCCAAATTGAAAAATACATAGATAACATTGTTATCCCGATTGCTCGTTATCATGAAATCGAGACTCACGGTTTGAGTATAATGGAAGAGAAATGCCCCTGTGAAGCAATTCTCTCATTCGAAGATACCACGTACAACGGACAAGCATTGCAGCTTGGTTTCCGTTATGGAGATCAGACATTTACATCGGATAGTGCCCTTGAAATGAAAAAAATCATTTATCGGAAAACATCCGGTGAAATCTTCTTTTTTCGCCGGAACATTACTGCTGAAGAACAAGTCGTTCAGCTCTTAACGGATGCAGGCCTGCAACAACTCAATAATACACATTTCAGCCTATCCCCTGAAGCTCCGGAGAAAACGATCGTCGAATGGATCAACAGCCATCGGGAGATGTTGCAGCAGTCCTTCCATCTCACCAGCAATATGGGAAACACACCTTATTGCCTGGACGAGATACGCATCGAGCAAAGTTGTGACGATGAGGTCGACTGGTTTGAATTGCACATCACCGTTGTTATCGGCAATCTGCGTATTCCTTTTTCACGCTTCCGCAAACATATCCTGGAGGAAAAGAGAGAATATCTGTTACCTGATGGCCGCATGATTCTCCTGCCAGAGGAATGGTTCAGCAAATATGCGAATTTACTAGAGATGGGAATTCAAACGGAAAAAGGAATCCGCTTGAAACATACATTTGTAGGTGCCGCACAGACCGCCTTAGGTGAAGAGGAATTAAAGAAATTTCCGGTGAAGCAACAGATACAAAATATTGCCGTACCCAAAAACCTCAAAGCAACGTTACGTCCCTATCAGCAGAAAGGATTCTCATGGATGGTACATTTGCATAAACAAGGATTTGGCGGATGCCTGGCAGATGACATGGGGCTTGGTAAGACACTCCAAACTCTTACTCTATTACAGTATATATATAAACCATCTACCCCCAGACAACCGGCTACCCTGATCGTTGTCCCCACATCGCTACTTCATAACTGGCGACGGGAAGCCAAACGCTTTACAGCACTCTCGATGGCGGAATACAACAACACCATGGCTATAGACAAGGAACAACCGGAAAAATTCTTCGGTCATTTTCACTTGATCTTTACGACGTATGGCATGATGAGGAATAACATTGATATACTCTGTTCATACCGTTTCGAATACATCGTGCTCGATGAAAGCCAGAATATCAAAAATAGCGAATCGCTCACCTTCCGGTCAGCCATTCGACTACAAAGTAAACACCGGCTTGTACTTACTGGCACTCCCATCGAAAACTCATTAAAGGACCTGTGGGCTCAATTTCACTTTATACAACCAGACTTACTGGGTACGGAAAATGCTTTCCAAAAGCAGTTTATAATGCCGATTCGTCAGGGGAATGCCCGTGCAAAAGTATTATTGCAACAACTGACAGCCCCATTTATCCTCCGTAGAAGCAAGAAAGAGGTAGCTCCGGAACTTCCGGCACTTACCGAAGAGACCATCTACTGCGACATGACTGAAGAGCAGAATACTTGTTACGAACAGGAGAAAAACAGCCTGCGCAACATCCTTCTTCAGCATCCTCAAAGTACCGACAGGCTTCATTCGTTTAGTGTATTAAATGGCATCTTACGTTTACGACAACTCTCTTGTCATCCGCAACTCATTCTTCCTGATTATACCGGAACATCCGGAAAAACCGCACAGATAATCGAAACATTCGATACATTACAAAGCGAAGGACACAAAGTCCTAATTTTCTCTTCATTCGTCAAACATCTGGAGGTCTTGGCTGAAGCTTTCCGAGAACGAGGCTGGAAATATGCCCTATTAACAGGAGCAACCAACAACCGGCCCTCCGAAATCGCCCATTTCACCGAGCAAAAAGATGTTCAGGCATTCCTTATTTCACTAAAAGCAGGGGGTGTGGGACTCAATCTTACACAAGCCGACTATGTATTTATCATAGATCCCTGGTGGAATCCTGCCGCCGAATCGCAAGCCATCGCCCGTGCCCATCGTATCGGGCAGGACAAGCAAGTAATTGCTTACCGCTTCATTACCCAAAACAGTATCGAAGAAAAGATTCTTCACCTACAAGATGAGAAACGAAAACTAGCGGAAACATTTGTTACCGATAGTGAGCCATTACCTATATTAAGCAACGAGCAATGGGTAGACCTGCTCTAATAATACATAAAGTCGCAATCTATCACAGAGACGTGTAAAATGTATTATTTCATCGTATTCCTGAATTTTTTTATCCATATACTCTTATTTTATCCGGTTATCTTTGCCATTGTGAAAATTATAAATAACCCGAAATAATAAACGTATGAAAAACAGGAGCATTACCTACCTATTACTATTTGGTATTTGCAGCATGCTATTCGTTCTGCAATCTTGCCAAGAAACGGATGACCTGCGTTCTGAAATTGATTCGCTAAAAAATCGCGTCCAAGTATTGGAAGAAACAGCTAATCAACTGAACACTTCTATCGAAAGTTTACAGTATTTATTAAATGATCCGGTCATCGTGGGTATCACACCTATCGAAAATGGCTATACTGTAGAATTAAGTGACGGAAAAAGTATCACCGTCATGAGTGGAGAAAACGTTAATGCGCTAGTCCCCACTTTATCCGTAGATAACGAAGGATACTGGATTTATAGCACTGATGGAGGCACCACCTACATGCCTCTAAAAGATGCTAATGGCAATAAGATATATGCCATTCCAACCAGTAAGCCGACCGATCCTAACGGGCCGTCCAACCCTATTCAATCTCCTAAACTAAAAGTAGATGCAGAAGGCTATTGGCTAGTTAGCTATGATAATGGAAAAACTTATCAGTATCTGACCAATAATGACGGCAGCAAAATTGAAGCCATTGAAAGTGCCGGAAAAAATTCGATCTTTGACAAGGTAGAATATGATACTACCAGCAAGAAACTAACCATTATATATGGTAGCGATAAGACCATTGAACTTCAAGTGATCGATACATTCTATCTAAAGATAAAAGGTATGGAAAACACTCCTATTTTCCCGTTAAACGAAACACGCCTTTATGAAGTGGAACAACAAGATGTTACAGGAGCGGTGATTAAAGCTCCACAAGGATGGAATGTCGTTTTAAAAGATAATGAACTTTCCATTACTTCACCGAAAGCAAATGATATAGAGAATAAAGAAGAAACAATCAATATTATTATTACTTCTTCTAAAAACTATATCCGCATAATATCTTTCAAAGTACGACTACTGACAACAGGCTATGATGCCAACACATGTGATGTATGGAACAAATTTAACTTAGGACAAGCAGATAATGTACTGCTAGATTTCTCTTATGCTGGTTATAAACATGGTGAAGTCGCACCTCCCGATGTATGGTCTTTAGGTTACACTGTATATAATGTAAAAGATTACGGTGCTATTCCCAATGACGGCAAGTCCGACCGGGAAGCCTTAACCAAAATATTAGCCAAAATAGGCTCAAAAGTGGACAATGCCAAGGCGATAATCTATTTTCCTAAAGGAGAATACATTCTGCATACGGCAGCCGATGATGTAGATGGAAAATCACAAACAATTCAGTTATTAATGGGAGGAGTAATCCTGAAAGGTGACGGACGCGACCAAACTGTCATAAAAATGGATGCCCCTAACCAACCGACCAATCCAAGTGTCATGTATTCCTCACCTGTCATGCTGGAAATCAAGCATAATAGTGGATTATCCCCTATTACCGAGGTTACGGGAAACGCCGAAAAGGGGACTTTCTCAGTAGAAGTGGCCTCCACCACAGGTATTAAAGTCGGAGATTGGGTATGTTTACAACTGGCTGATAATAGTCCGGAACTTATCAAAGCAGAATTAGCACCTTACCAACCCACTTCAAACATGACTAATCTACATGAAGATGGCGTACAGGTCTTCGATTATCATTTAGTAGCAGCCATCGACGGGCAAACTGTTACTTTCAAAGAGCCAATCATGCATGCTGTAGATTCACAATGGAAATGGACTATCCAAAAATACCCCCACTATGAAAACGTAGGTGTGGAAGATATGACCTTTGAAGGAAAAGCCAAGGTAGACTTTGCCCATCACGGTTCATGGGAGGATGATGGAGCCTACAAACCAATTAATCTAGTCCGTCTAACAAATTCATGGATGCGCCGTGTAGGTTTTCGTAGCGTCAGTGAAGCTAGTTCTATCGTTAATAGTTCGAACGTATCAGTATACGACGTAATCATAGATGGTAACCGCGGACATGCAGCCATTCGTTCGCAAGCCTCATCACGTGTATTTATAGGTAAAGTGACAGATAAGTCAAATGGATTCCTTATAGACAACAGAAATGTATATGAACAAGGAGCAGGACAATATCATGCATGTGGCGTTTCCAAGCAAAGTATAGGTGCTGTACTTTGGAATGTAGACTGGGGAACCGATGCTTGTTTTGAATCTCACGCCACACAACCTCGTGCAACGCTGATTGACCGTTGTACAGGTGGTTTTATGAGATTCCGCCAAGGGAGGTGATTACAACCAAATGCCTAATCACTTAGCCGATTTGACTTTGTGGAACTTTAATGCCAAGAACAATGTTGCGGATTCTCCATTCATCTGGTGGGACAACAATTCTCTTTGGTGGAAGTTCCTTCCTCCTATCGTAGTGGGATATCATGGCGGTAGTATTCATTTCGATGAAAGCCAAATGAAGTTGAATGAAGGAACAGGGTAATACCGTACTCCATATTCACTCTATGAAGCCCAATTACGCAAACGTTTAGGTGCAGTTCCGGCTTGGTTAAATTCACTCCAGTAATAACTTTAAAAACAAGATACAATTATGAAGAAACTTTGGTACGTATGTTACTGACTGTATGTCTGGTAGGATGCAATAAGACAGACGACTTATGGGACGACGTTAACGATTTAAAGACTCGTGTTACCGCCCTTGAAAAAACCGTTCAAGATTTGAACTGGAACATTGAAGCCGTACGCGAACTTTGCAAAGAAGGCGCTACCATTACTGATATTGAATTAAAGGATGGTATATATACCATTACATTAAGTAATGGCAAGACACTCAAACTCGTTGAAGAAACCGGAGCGGGTGCCTTGATTCCTCAAATGGGCATCGACAACGATGGTTATTGGACGGTAAGCTATGACAACGGAAGCACTTTCACACAACTGAAAGATAAAAGCGGGAATCCTATAAAAGCAACGGCTGAAAATGGAAAGACTCCTCTTTTCCAAATCGATGCAGCAACAGGATACTGGCAAGTCAGCTACGACGGTAGTACTTATGAGAACGTAAAGGACTCTGCAGGCAATCCTGTAAAAGCAACCGACGGGGAAGCCGTAAAAGATAAATTTTTCAACTCTGTAGAAAAGGTTGGCAACAACTTCAATATTGAATTAAGAGATGGCACAAAGTTATCTATCCCTATCATCAGCAACTTCTACTGCAAGTTTGATGAAAGTATTGTAGGTATACAAAGAATCGCAGCAGGATCTACGAAAGATTTCATTGTACACATGAAGGGAGTAGAATCTTATATCATTACCGCTCCCGAAGGTTGGGAAGCGACTTTGTCTGAACCGTCCGCAGATAACGATGAAGGAACATTGACAATAAAAGCTCCTGCAACAGCAAAAACTCTATCGCGTGCCGTCGCTGATAATACCAAAGACGTATCTATTCTTGCAACTTCAGGAGCATATGCTGCCATCGCAAAAATACAGGTAGAGCTTGGAGAAGCAGAAACACGGATTGACTATAAAGCAAAATTCGATAACGGAGAAAGTATAACAATCGGTGATATCACATTTGATAAAAATACTTATCCCGATGCAGAAGTAGTAGAGTTGGATGGAACAGAACCAGAACTTGACAGCTATATCAATAATTCCAAGAAAGTCAAAATCTTATTCTTAACAGGAAATAATGATTTTACAACAATCAATCCTGTAAACCTTAATAATACAATTATTATCATTGGGAAATATTCTGATTCTAAACCTGTCATTAAACCTAGTAGGGTTTGGAAAACAGTCTCTGGAAATATCTTCATAAAGAATATTCATTTAGATATGAGTAGTTTCACTACTGATGGACAATATTTCAACAATTCGAATACTTCAAGTGCTACTGATTTCACAGCTTTGATCATAGATGAATGTAAGATCAGCGACGTTAAAAACCCAATTTATCAAGATACAGCAAAAGACAATTTGAATGGTATCAATACGATCATTATTAATAGAACTCGTATTATGGTCAATGCAGACAACAAAGCTCTCATACATCTATATACAACCAAAAACTTGGCTCCATACAAGAAATTTGCATTTACCAATAATATAGTATACAGTAAAACACCTTATGTGGGTCAAATATTGAATTGGGGATTACAAACAGACTTTACAGAAGGAAATCTTACTGCAATAATATCTAATAATACAGTAATTAATATTGCAGGAAACAATCCATATTTCAGACATAATAAAGGTAGTCTCACGATGACAAAAAACATCTTTTATGTAGACTCAAGTTTTGCAAAGAATAGCAACCTTTATACTTACGTGGGAAATGATACTCATCCTGTAAGTGTAACTACAGTAGATGTTAAAGATAATATCGTATATGGATTAACAAGTAACAGTAAATGGTATAATTACCATAGCAACTGTGATGCAAGTGCGAAAGTTGACCCCTATGTATTGACTCCTCACGCCACTGCACCACTGACCATTACTGATGTAGAAAACGGTATATTTGTCTTGGCAACAGATATGGATGGATACGGAGCAAACATAGAATAAGAAAACATTACAACATCAATAAAAAAGGATATCCGAATTTGGATATCCTTTTTTTATTGACTAATATCCCATTCCGAACTGCCACAACGGCACCACATTCATAAAGCCTCTTTCAATATCATCCTTCACCACAAATCCTTTCTGTACCTCCTGAATCTGCTTTTGTCCCTTTTTCTTTCCTCCCACCTCAAATGTCATATCATCAATCAAGAAATCAGAAACAGGAGAAGCTACTACATCCGAAAAAATACGGGTCTGGTTCAAAAAGAAAGTCTCCCTGATATTTCCAATATTAGAATTATCTTGAGCCAGACTATATATCAAATTGGTATTATCCAGATAAATTTTATCTACTTTCCCTAACCCGCGTATTCCGCCGGTAGCATCTCTCAACTGCGCTATCAACCCTGCCTCTTCAATATAAAGGCAATAATCGGATATATTATTACGGCTCACTTCAAGAATTTTAGCTATACTGCTAAAATTAGGCTTGAACGGCACACTCTTAGCAATGATAGCAAGAAGTTGCTTAAGTTTACGCCCAGTGGAAACATTCATATCAGCAAATTGAGGTATGTCCGACTCCAAAGTCAAATTGATGATCTGTCGCAAACGTATATCAAAATCTTCCTCCAATGCAAAAGGATAGTAGCCTTTCTGCAAATAGTCATGAAAGAGTGGAAGCGGATGCTCCAAACCCGGAATTTCCACTTTATGCGCTACAATATCCTGCAAACTGTATATTCCAGAAGGAATACGATGAAATAAATACAAATACTCACGAAAAGAAAGTCCCTGCATCTGATACATGACAGCGCGACGACTCAAATCTGAAGCTCCTTTATTAATATCCAATACAGATGAACCTGTAAAAACAATATTCAACTCTGAATGATAATCGTAAATCAATTTAAGCTCTTTCGACCAATCTTTATATTTATGAATTTCATCAATAAACAAATACTTGCCTCCCATTTTTACAAAAGCATCTGCCAAGTCAAGCAAACGATGGCTGGCAAAATAAAAATCTTCAGCCGTCACATATAAAGAGTCATTTAAATTCAGCTTTTCTTTAATGTGCTGTAATACAAGAGTCGTCTTCCCTACTCCTCTAGGTCCCGTAAGCCCTATCATGCGACTATTCCAATTTATCCTGGAATAAATATACCGGTGAAACTCAATATTAGTCTCCCGTATCATCTTGTGAAAATACTCAAATAACTTATCCATATAGCATTGGTTTATAGACAAAGATACGATTATTTGCACTATAATAGTGCAAATAACAAAACAAATTGCACTTTCACAGTGCAATTTCAGCTAAAGCCACATCTTTTCCCCCACCACCTTGCAGAAAAACTTTTTTAATTTATCTTTGCATCCAAAACAACCCTACATGAAATACAAACTTATCGTGCTCGATCTTGACGGCACACTCACCAACTCTAAAAAGGAAATCACTCCCCGCAACAGGGAAACTCTGATACGTATGCAAGAGCAAGGAATACGACTGGTATTAGCTTCCGGTCGACCTACTTATGGTATTGTGCCATTAGCTAATGAGTTACGTATGAATGAATTCGGTGGATTCATCCTGTCCTATAACGGAGGAGAAATCATTAATTGGGAAACACAAGAGATGGTATATGAAAATGTGTTGCCTAATGAAGTTGTTCCAGTGCTCTACGAATGTGCCCGTACCCATCAACTAAGTATATTAACCTATGACGGAGCAGAGATAATAACCGAAAACTCTCAAGATCCATACGTATTAAAAGAAGCCTTTCTCAATAAAATGGCAGTTCGGGAGACAAATGACTTCCTGACAGACATCACGCTTCCCGTAGCCAAATGCCTCATCGTAGGAGACGCAGATAAACTCATTCCGCTTGAAGCAGAACTTAGTCTCCGGCTACAAGGACATATTAACGTTTTCCGTTCAGAACCCTATTTCCTCGAATTAGTTCCGCAAGGAATTGACAAAGCTCTTTCTCTTGCTGTCTTATTGAAAGAAATAGGAGTAGCACGAGAAGAAGTCATAGCAATGGGAGATGGCTATAATGACTTATCCATGATTAAGTTTGCAGGACTGGGAATTGCTATGGGAAATGCACAAGAACCTGTAAAAAAAGCAGCAAATTACATCACTCTAAGCAACGAAGAAGACGGTGTAGCAGAAGCTATTGATAAGTTTTGCAGTCAACAATAACCAAACATTTACTTTCATGCTGACAAAATTTTAGTTTCTCGGTGAGAAACCTTTGGTTTCCCGTAATGAAACCATTGGTTCCTCGGTGTGAAACTTTTAGTTTCATACCGGGAAACTAATAATATTACCAGTAAAACAGCTCAAGAGCTAAAATCAACTCATCAAAGATAGAGCGCATATTCAGATTTTATACTAACTTTGCAGTTCCAATAAAACAAATATAAAATGTTATGGAACATCAACTTACCATTTACAACACCTTAGATAGAAAGAAAGAGTTGTTCGTACCGCTTCATGCACCTCATGTAGGCATGTATGTGTGCGGACCGACTGTTTACGGAGATGCCCATTTAGGACACGCCCGCCCGTCTATAACCTTCGATGTGTTATTCCGCTATCTCACCCACCTAGGATATAAAGTACGCTACGTACGCAATATTACCGATGTAGGTCATCTGGAACATGATGCCGATGACGGAGAAGACAAGATTGCCAAGAAAGCACGTCTGGAAGAGTTGGAACCAATGGAGGTTGTTCAATATTTCCTGAACCGCTATCATAAAGCAATGGAAGCACTGAATGTACTTTCTCCGAGCATCGAACCACATGCTTCAGGACATATCATTGAACAAATCCAACTGGTACAGAAGATTTTGGATGCCGGATACGCCTATGAAAGCGAAGGCTCCGTTTATTTCGATGTAGCCAAATACAACAAAGATCACCATTACGGAAAACTTTCCGGACGTAATCTGGACGACGTATTGAATACCACCCGTGACCTCGACGGACAAAGCGAAAAACGCAATCCCGCCGATTTCGCCCTTTGGAAAAAGGCACAACCTGAACATATCATGCGCTGGCCGTCTCCATGGAGCGACGGTTTCCCCGGATGGCACGCCGAATGTACCGCTATGGGACGCAAATACCTGGGCGAACACTTCGATATTCACGGAGGAGGAATGGACTTGATTTTCCCTCACCACGAATGTGAAATCGCACAATCGGTAGCCTCACAAGGTGATGACATGGTTCACTACTGGATGCACAACAACATGATTACCATCAACGGAACCAAGATGGGTAAATCACTCGGCAACTTCATCACTTTGGACGAATTCTTCAACGGTACTCATAAGCTGCTAGCACAAGCCTACACACCAATGACAATCCGTTTCTTCATCCTGCAAGCTCATTACCGCAGCACGGTAGATTTCAGCAATGAAGCACTGCAAGCATCCGAAAAGGGTCTGCAGCGTCTGATGGAAGCCATTGACGCATTAGATAAGATAACTCCCTCATCGGCAACTTCAGAGGGAATCAACGTGAAAGAACTGCGCGCCAAATGCTACGAAGCAATGAATGACGACTTAAATACACCGATTGTCATCGCACAGCTTTTCGAAGGCGCCCGCATTATAAACAATATCATTGCAGGTAATGCTACCATCTCCGCCGAAGACCTGAAAGACCTGAAAGAAACATTCCATCTGTTCAGTTTCGACATCATGGGATTGAAAGAAGAAAAAGGCTCTTCAGATGGTCGTGAAGCAGCTTACGGCAAAGTAGTAGATATGCTACTGGAACAACGTATGAAAGCGAAAGCCAACAAAGACTGGGCTACTTCCGACGAGATCCGCAACACACTGACAGCACTCGGATTTGAAATCAAAGATACCAAAGACGGTTTCGAATGGAGACTGAATAAGTAACAAGAAAAGAGAGTGCTCAATGCATCTTGTACATACAAAGAAGACCGGCTCACCACGAACCGGTCTTCTCTTTTTTCATAGAAACATGATAACTAATACCCTCTCTTTAAATTCTTATTTTCTCTTATCTTATTCACTAATTATTTATTTTCCATGAGCATTTCAACCGGCTGTCCATGCTGACAAGTTACCGTCAGTACGGTCTGATCTCCCTGCTGTTCCAACCGGACATTTTCCATCGGACTTGTCAATGTCCAATGCCCTTTAAGCCGTATCTCCTTAGTAATAGGACGACTGGGTTCTTTCGTTGTATACGTCTTCTCTTCTATATTCAGATTCGGATCACAGACGCTTAAACGGATCCCCTTATCAGATTCCTTTGCATACATCACCATTGTTTCCGCAGGAATAGCCACGAACACTTTATCAGTGGCAGACTGATAAGCTTCAAAAGCAGCATACGCCGTGATACCTGTCTTTTTATCATAAACAATGTGAGCAGTCTGATCGCGTTGCAACACCTCGTATGCAGGAGTTTTGCGCAGTTCGTCGAGATCGGAAGCAGAAGGCTGTATCAATACCATATATTCATAAGTCCCCTCTTTCGGCGCCTTGCCATGTTCTATCCAGGCAGAAGAAAATTTTCCTTTGGTTATTTCACGCGTCTTTTCATGCCGTGATTCCTGTTCTGCCACCTGTGCGCGAACGGTTCCGTCCACTACATGATAATAATTGTCATAACCATCATGAAGCCAATAGTTATCCTCTCCTACTTTGGGCTCCTTACCATTATATTTTGTCTGGAAAAGAGTCGTTTCCGTAGGATAATCCGCATTGGAGTTCGCAATACCTGTTCCCAGGCAAACCATCCGGTTATCAAAACAGAAAACGGATTTACGGGCCACAAAGTCTGGTGTGAAGTTCTCATAATCCCGTTCTGCCAATTTCATAGCGAACATTCCATTTTTACCATCTAAAGAACTGCTTCCGGAGAAATTCTCTTTGGAGCGTGCCATAGTCGTTCCTTTCAATGGGCTATCAAGCAAGTTGAAAGGCAAATGAATGGTAGTTGTGCCCGGCAAACGGTTCCAGTCCCATCCCTCCTGCACAAAACCGCTTCCGGCACGTGACACGGGATTTCCTTTCCCCATAATCTGCACGGAGCCATAACTCTGATAACGTCCGTAACGGTTATCTTTCGTATAAATTTCAGAGCCCCATACGTCAGTGGTATACCCTTTCAATGTCACCATCCAGTCCGCACGACGGAAAATGCCTGCCGAACCATAGTTGTAAACGAAGAATCCCTGTGGAGCCTGTGCCGGTTGAATACCTTCCTTCTTGAAGAAACGCGCATTCGGAGTATCACTATTGCGTATCAGACGTAAATAGTCGGCAGCCAGACCACGATCAAACGTATTTCCCTGACCGGACAAATCGCCGGATAAAGCGATATTGGCAAATGCTTCGATATCATCGCTTCCCATCTTCCCTCCAAAAGGATGACGGCCACTGATTCCGATGCCCCATTCATAGAAATTGCAATAATTGCGCATAGCAATAAAGGCTGATTTCATGTGTTTGCGCGCATCTTCGGTCAGTTCAAAACTTGTACCATTGGTAAATGCAATATATTCTCCTACAGTCGCAAGTACTCCAGTGGTATATCCCGGATAGAAACCGCCATGATGGAAAGTCGTACCGTCTACCTTTATACCACCGATCGTTCCCGGAGTATAACGCAAAGAAGAAGATAGCCAACGTGACAAGCCGCTCAAAGCTTGCGCCTGTTCCCTTGCATCGGGAAACATCATAGCGGAAATAAATTTCGCCATCAATAACGTATGCCAGGAATCCAACAATTCATCACGTGTTGGAGAACATGGCTGACGAGTTTCTTGCAGAGCCGCCCAAAAACGCAATGTGGAGAGATAAGCATCCCGATGAGGATGTTTATAGATAGCATCACGCATCAGCCAGGCAGTTGTATATATCTTACGTACCTGATAACCATAATGATGATTGGTACCCATACCGCTACCGTATGCAAATCCCTGATCGATAGCATAGTCGAATACGGTAAAGTAGTTTTTCTTTGATGTTTCGTTCTGGTTATAATAAGCATCATAGGCAAAGCCGGAAAGCATCGTTTCAATATCGTTCCATGACATTTCTCCTTTCTTCTTGTCCTGTTCATCAGGAGCAACAATAGGAGTCCCTATAAATCCCGTTCCGGCGATAGACGGACTAATTGCAGCCTTCTCAAATGTCTTATAGGCAGCATTAATCGCTCCTTGGGGTGCTTTCTTTATTTCCAGAAAATCTGTCAAACGCTGTTCAATAGTCTTCAATTCTTTCTTTTGCTTACTTGTCAATTTAGAAGGCAGAGGGATATCATACAACTGTTGTTCCCATTTCCACACGAGGCACCAATGCCACAAGTCACGATTAGACAGCCCATTATTAGTAGGCAACTGCTGATCGGGGGTGGTACGAAGATTCATTTTCTTTTCCGGGAAAATCAGACGGTCAAGAAAGATACGCCCCTTCCGTTGCGGGGCAACCAGCCGATAGGCTACAATCTGCTTATCTTTCTTGTCTCCCTGCATATACTCAAAAGAGATCCAGCAGGCCCGCCAGCCTGCTGCCGGCAAACGATAAGAGAACCAATAAGAGACTTCTCCCGCCTTATTCAGAAACTCAAAACGAATGGAATCCTGCTGTGGTTTCTCATTATAAATCCATAAGGTAATGCCGAACTGCTTCTCGTTTCTCGTATTCAACGATAAAGGAGCAATTTGCACGTCCAGCGTAGAACCGGGCTGAAAGTCCCATTCCAGACTACTTTCACCCTCCTTGTAAAAAAGAGAAGAGATTTTCACTTCTCCCTTTCCGGAAACTTTAAATGCTTCGGGCACTTCTTCTTCAAATCCGATGAGTTGGGCGAAAGCTGAAGGAATGATTCCCAAAAGGAATAATACTATAAAACAACTGTTTTTCATTACTATTTTCAATTTAAACGCGGATGCGGATTAACACCTATTATTGTCGCAGAGATTTACTCCTAAAATTGGCACTTATTTGCGTTAATCAGCGTTTTATAAATTACTAATCGCTAATAAGGTATCCGATCCGACAGAATCTTTTCCGTATACCAAGGATCATTAATTTCCTTCAACATAGCTCCCATTTCACCGCAAAGTTGTGCCACAATCTCCTTATTTTCTTCCAAAGGCAGGTTATGCAGTTGATATGGATCTTTTACATCATCGAATAAGAGGCTTTTCTTCAATTGCTTCGTATCACGGTCGATATATAACGCCAATGTATATTGAGCCGTCTTGATACCTCTTGAAGAAGGGAAGTAAGTCTGCACCAATCCATTTTCATCTTTATCGCCATCTACATTCTGAATATACAGTGCACCTGTAGGACGAACAATTTCAGCCTTTTCATCGAAGAAAAGAGGAGCGAAATTACGTCCCTGCACTTCCGCCGGAATAGAATCACCCAGTCCGCACAAGCCAAGCACCGTAGGCATAATATCAGGAGCGGAGAGCAATAAATCATCCACCCTCGGCTGAATCTTACCGGGAAAACGAACCAGGAACGGAATATTCATGGATTCAGAATAAGGGGAATTCTTCGGATCATCAGTGCGCTGGCTACACATCGTCTCACCATGATCGGAAGCAAAGATTACGACTGTATTCTTGTCCAATCCCAATTCTTTCAATGTCGTCAAAATCTGTCCGAAAGCACGGTCTACTCCGGTAACGGAAGCGAAATAATAACGTGCAGACTCCGCTTTCTTCATCTTCAAATCGACATTCGGACGAATCAACAGACTATCCAGAGGCTGATCTTTATAAAGATTAAAATCCTGCTCTTCACAGTCATTCAAGGAGCGATACGGGCTGTGAGGAGGATTCATGCCCACCATTATGAAGAAAGGTTTCTTGGTATCACGTACGTTACCGTCATTTTTCAGATAAGAAATGACTTTGCCTGATTCGTGCAAAGGTGACCATTCCTTCGGATCGTGTCTCTTACCATCCGTATCCCAATAATGCGGGTTCTTGTGTTCGTCAAATGTTCCGTAAGAATACCAGTAGTTAAAGCCGTGCCGGCGTTCTTTCGGTGTATAGGCATCCCATGCCGGACGTTTTTCTTCCACATACTGTCCCGGATGTTCGGGATCGTTCGGAGTCGGGAAGTCAGCGTGAAGTTTACCAAAATAAGCACAGTCATAACCTGCTTTGCTGAACACATCGCCGATACATTCCGCATCCTCGCGTAAGGAACTGATCGGACGTGTAGAATTGCAATTCAATGGTACACCGCTTTTGTTCGGATACATACCGGTCAGTAACATTCCACGATGAGGGCTACTCAACGGGCAGTTACTCTGTGCAGACGACAAGACCATAGATTCACGTGCAAAGGCATCCAGATTAGGAGTATGCACGGGGTCTCCTTCAAAATTTACTTTATCCCGGAATCCGTCCTGCCTCCAGAAGCCCATCGCCTGGTTACGGTATTGATCGGGAAATACATAGATTATATTAGGATGCTCCGCTTGTTGGGACGCTTGTTTCGGAGCCTTGCAACCTTGTGCGGCAAAGAGCGTCAAGCCTCCTACAAGAAGGTTTATAGGTTTATTCATGATAGTTTATGATAAATAATTAAAACAGGTTAGTAGTAAATGATAAGAGGGAAATAATAAACAATAAATATTGAATAATAAACAGTAAACATGTTACGTTAGAATCCATAGATTATTCATTGTTCACTGTTTACTGTTCATTATTTTTTTGTATTTCTCATTCCTTATTTCTTTTCCAAGTCTCTTTTACGCATCAGTCCTTCCAGGAAGTAGTAGTCAGCATAATTCAGAGGAACATCGATTTCCTGACCGTGAGGAATACTGCCAACTGAATGCATCAGGATAAAATTTCCATTTGTTCCAACCTTTGCACGATAAGCAGGCGAGCCTAAACTTTCCATAATCTTATCAGCAGTTTCCTTGTAATGATTACCCGGCAGGTAACCATCCAGTTCATAAAGGGCGGAAGCTGTACAAGCAGCAGCAGAAGCATCACGCGGTTCGTTCGGAATATTCGGAGCATCGTAATCCCAGTAAGGAACGAGATCTTCCGGCAAGTTCTTATTATTAAAGATAAAGTTATACACCTTTTGCGCCTGGTCGAGGTATTTCTTATCTTTCGTGTAGCGATAGCAGGTAGTATATCCATAGAGAGCCCAAGCTTGTCCGCGAGCCCAGGCAGATTCGTCTGCATATCCCTGCGCAGTTTGTCTCTTGCGCACTTCGCCTGTCTCCGGATCGTAATCTACCACATGATAGCAGCTGTTGTCCGGACGGAAGTGGTGAGCTATTGTTGTATCGGCATGTTTCACTGCAATATTATAGAAAGTAGAATCTCCTGAAAAGGCTGTTGCTTCAAACAAAAGTTCGAGATTCATCATATTATCAATAATCACCGGGCATTTCCATCCACGTGTTCCCTGCCAGCCTCTATCAGCATCCCATGACTGGATAACGCCAGCATTCGGGCGAAAACGAGTGGAAAGCGACTTAGCCGTTTCAACAATTACATCTTTGTACTCTTTTTTGTTTGCCAGACGATAACCGTTCAGATAGCTGCAACCAATCATGAAACCTACATCATGGTGCCATTTCAGATATTTCACCGAGTCAAGGGCTTCAGTATATTTCTCAGCCAACGGCAACCATTTCTGATCTCCAGTCAGGTTATATGTCAGCCACATACTGCCTGGGAAAAAGCCGGAACACCAGTCATCAATAGGTATATAAGATATACTACCGTCTTTATTGATAGTTCTCGGATTCAAAATTTTACCGGATTTTTCGATAATATCCGTTTGAATCGTGTTTTGTGCAACTGCGTTGTCGATGTTGTCCTGAATAAAGTCTACTTCAACCTTTTTTTGTCCACCGCAACTCGTTAAGATCAAAAGGGAAACTCCTAATGCGCTAAGAATTGTTTTCATAATACATGGATTATTTGTTAAGTGATTAATTTTCTTAATGGCAAAAGTAGTGCATTTAAATAGAATTGACCGACCCAAATAATCCAAATGAGGAACTATTTTGGTACATTTTACTGAAAAAATTATTTGCACAAGCATTTCCAAAGACTTTCCAGCTCAGTTTGGCCGTCTTAACACAACTGGCCCAACAAATTAGTCAGCACAGTATTTATTATCTCAAAACTCATTCATTAAATTCATTTCTATTCATTGTTATTAAAGATATAAAACTATATTCTACCGCTATAAAACCAGTGTAAACTCGAAGTTTAAATGACAACAACACCTTATTTCAAGTACATTACAGATAGCTTCTTTCACGCCAAAAGGCAATACTTAACCTTTTTTAATCCTATAAGAAGCCAATAAGACATCGTTTATAGGAAATTAGTGTATATTTGCAGAGCATAACTATAAAACGCATGTTCAATAAAAACAATTACACCAACAATTTCAACCAATTTTTCATTGACTATCAACGCCGCTTCATTCATTTTGCCTCTACGTACGTGCATGATGAAGCCGTGGCCGAGGACTTTGTCATTGAATCAATTATGTATTATTGGGAAAACAAGGAACGACTGCCTTCAGACATAAACATACCAGCTTATGTTTTGACTGTCTTGAAGCATAAATGTATAGATTATCTTCGAAATCAACAGGTTCGTCAAATGGCTTCCGATAAAATCTTTCAAATCTACTCTTGGGAGTTATCTAATAGAATCGCAACTCTAGAAGAACTTGAACCTAATGAAATTTTCACAGCTGAGATTCAAGAAATCGTAAATAGAACCTTAGAAACTTTACCGGAGCAAACCAGACGTATTTTTGCCATGAGTCGATACGAAAACAAATCCCACAAAGAAATAGCAGACCTATTGAACATGACAACAAAAGGCGTCGAATATCATATAAACAAAGCCACAAAAGTTCTACGAATAGCTTTAAAAGACTATTTGCCAACAACGCTACTTCTTTTTTTCTTAAACTAGAAAACCGCTACAACTCCAATCATACTTTTTCACTTCCCATGTATCCTATATTCTAGAACCAAAACCTTTTGATCAATAAAAGCACAAAAACGTAAGTATGATATGACAAACATCCACATGGTTTCCTCTCCGCACGAAAAAGGTGCTGCAAGCCGGAATGAAAGAAAAAACACAAATACTTAAAAGAAGAATCTAAAAAAAACACTTTCTTACTAGGGATAAACTTACTCTGTTCGTTATTACTATAAATACATCAAAAAATAAAGTATTTATGAATAAGACCTTACTCTATTATTTTCGCAATGAAAGAGCCACCATATATGCGAACATGAAAAATGGAAAACACAGCTATTTATATTCGCAAAAGTGAAGAGCGTTCTTACTCAACCTATATAATTTGTATTTATAAACACTTTTATTCATCTAATCAAATTTATTATGAAAACGACTTCAGCATTCATGGCTGTTTGTACAGCCTTACTTATGTTCAGCTGCTCCGGTGATGATGAAAATTCGCAATCAACACCTCTCCAACTGAAAACAACAACCAGTTCTCCCGCAAAAGGAGAAATAGGAACTAAGATAACCATTATCGGTGAAAATTTTACAGATCAAGCCAAAGTATATTTAAAAAATGCCAAAGCTACTATTACATCGGTAACAGCTACCCAACTACAGGTAATTGCCCCGGCAAATGAAGCAGGAGAATGTATTATAGAAGTAATGGTAGGTGCCCAAAAGACAGAGAACTTAAGATTTACTTACGTAGACTACACTCCTGTTGTTAGCTCCATCAGCCCAAGCTCCGGAACAGAAAACACGGAAATTACTATCATCGGCGAGAACTTCAGTACCACCCCCGAAGAAAACATTGTAAAAATAGGAGATGCAATAGCAACTGTTAAATATGCCACAGAGACCGAATTGAAAATTATCGCACCTCAAAACGAAATAGGAACTTATGCAGTAACCGTCTCTGTAGGTGTAAAAACAGGCAAAAATCCGGCTCTTTTCACATACGAAGATACAAGAGAGAGGATTTACGAATGTACACAAAATTTCATCACTGTACCAAGTGATATTAATACCCAGGATTTAAAAAGCGTTACATTCTTAAAAGATGGCAGATTAGCTTACAGTACTAACGGTGGTAGTGCTACAGAGGCTTGGGCAATAGATTTAAGAACAATGGAACGAGAAAAAATCGTCCCCAATGGCACAGGAACTGTTCTGCTGAAAATCACCACTAATCCTACTAATGGAAAACTTTACCTCGCATATAAAGGAGAAGATAAAATTAGCGTATGGGATCCTAATACAAAACAAGTTTCCGATTTGTTAACTCGCAACGGGTTGGACAACCTTATGGATGTAAAATTTGACCAACACAACAATATGTATGCGGTTTGCCGTAATTCCGGAACGATCCAAAAATATCCATCAGGAAATTATAACAGCAGTTCAAGGTTGGAATTTGTTAAAATTACCGGCCGTCAAATACAAGCCATAGCTTTTGATGCTGCTGGTAACTTGATAGCAGCAGCAACAGACGGATCAAATGCCGGCTATATTTATAAAGTAGACTCTAGCGGCGCTTATACATTGATTGCAGGTGGAGGTAACAAAGTTATAACGGAGGATATAACAGAAGATCCTAAAGCGGCCAAATTGGAAAAAGCAGAGGGGCTAATGGTAGATAAGGATGGCTACATCTGGTTCAGTGACGGTAATAGTGGCACCCGTAAAACCAAGATCCTAAAACCTGGAAAGAATGGTTATCAGGACGCCACAATCATCCTCGTTTGTAAAGCCGAAAATGGTTGGAAAGATTCAGGCACCACTAGTCCGGTTGACTTTGTACAAGATACAGATGGAACCATATACATAGCAGACGGTCCTAACAAAGCTATACACAAAGTTACCATCGGCTACAAATAACATGTATCAAATTCACCCAAATTAATTAACGACTCAAATAACCTGCACACACAGCTTCTATAACCTGTGTGTGCGGCTAAACTTAAAAAATTGTACAATTGCAAAAAATGAGTTTTCCACTAGGGATAAACCCTCTTTGTTCGCTATCATTATAAAAAACACCTATGGACAAAAATTCATTATACCGATTTTTCGAGGGACAAGCATCTATTGAAGAAATGAAAGCAGTGAAAGAGTGGGCTGAAAGTTCAGAAGAACATAGCAAACAGTTTCACCGAGAGCGCAAGTTATTCAATGCAATGATTCTTATAGGAAACCCTAAATGGACAGCAATAAATACAACAAAAAGAAACAGATATTTCATCAGGGAATTCTTAAAGATTGCTTCTGTGATAATCATTGCGGTAAGTATTACAGCTACTATCTTTTCAATAACGAATGAGCATCATAAGCATGTTGACATAGCTATGCAAACAATAATAGTCCCCGCCGGACAACGCGTAAATATTGAATTGCCCGATGGATCAAATGTTTGGCTAAATGCAGGAACACAAATGCAATATCCTGTTTCATTCATGGAAGATAAACGTGAAATAATATTAGACGGAGAAGCCTATTTTGATGTTGCCCGTAACGAAAAGTGCCCGTTCATAGTACATACTCATGCAATGGACATAGAAGTATTGGGCACAAAATTTAATGTAGAGGCTTATGCTAAACAACAAAACTTCGAAGCTTCTTTAATACAAGGAAAAATAAAAATCAAATCACCTTCCGACAATAATATTTCACAAGTTTTATTACCTGACTATAAGAGCACCCTAAAAAATGGCAAATTAGTGATAAGCAAAATTGAAGATTATAATATATATCGCTGGAAAGAAGGATTGTATTGCTTCAAAAACAAATCGTTCATAGAAATAATAAAAGACTTGGAGAAATATTATAACCTGAAAATTATAGTAGACAAGCCTAGCATTACCAACATAATATTAACAGGAAAATTCAGAATCTCTGACGGCTTGGATTACGCCCTTCGGATATTACAAAAGGATGTACCTTTTATTTATGACAAACATACAACAGATGACATCATTTATATAAAATAATAAGAATATTAACTCAATAACACGGGAGAAACAAGCCTATGAAATGATACTAATTGAAAAACAAAAGAGCTGACAGATATTTGCCCTATCTATCAACTCCTGCCTAACACAATTTTTATAAAATCGTATTAATAAATCAGTTACAAATATATGAAAAATATTTCTTTATTGGATTTTTACTGCAAAAAAAATCCAAATTCAAAACAATTATTTAGAATTATGCGAACATCTATATTCCTTTTGTTATTCTGCTCATTTAGCTTAATGGCAAAGAATGCAAATTCTCAAAATGCCAAAGTTACAATTAATAAGCAAGATGTCAGACTGGAATCTATATTGAGTGAAATTGAATCTCAAACCAATTACTTATTCATCTATAAAAAAAATGTAGATGTAAATTTGCACAAAAGCATCAGCGTGAAGGCCAGACCGGTTTCTGAAGTATTGTCCATATTACTACATGAATCTCCTATTATTTATAAAATAGAAGGAAACCATATAATACTCACTAAAAAAGAAATTACCCAAACCCCGACAATAAAGAAAATCACCGGAGTGGTAACAGATAGAGCCGGGGAGCCTTTGATCGGAGTTACAATAACAGTAAAGGGTATATCACAGGGATCAATAACTGATATAAACGGGAAGTTTTCATTATCAGCCGACATTGGTGATGTTCTTCAATTCAGTTATATAGGATACATTCCACAAACAATAAAATTAAAGAACTTGAATAGCTTAAAAGTCTTTTTAGTGGAAGATGTTAAGACCTTAGACGAAGTAGTGGTGGTTGGTTATGGCTCTCAGAAACGAACTAATCTAACAGGAGCAATTTCGACCGTTACATCTCAAGAGCTTGTAGACAGACCGGCCAGTAGCGTTACACACATGCTACAAGGACGTGTACCCGGTCTCAATATCACCACTTCTTCCGGTGTACCGGGTAATACTGCAAGCTTTAATATCCGTGGTACGAACTCAATCAACGGAGGCTCACCATTGGTGTTAGTCGATGGAGTTGAAGGGGACCTTGACCGTGTAAACCCTAATGATATAGAATCAATTTCAGTTATAAAAGACGCCTCCGCCGCTGCTATTTATGGTGGACGTGCTTCATTCGGAGTTATTTTAGTCACAACAAAATCCGGTTCTTCTGATGGGAAAGTACAAATTAGCTATAGTGGGCGTGTTGGTTGGACAGAACCCACTACATCTACGGATTACGAAAACCGTGGTTATTACCATGTTTCTTTGGTTGACCAGTTTTACATTCCCAATAACGGGCGTCGCTATACCTCGTATACAGAAGAAGACATGAAAGAGTTATGGGAAAGAAGAAACGACAAGACAGAAGATCCTGCCCGCCCTTGGACCGTATTGGATAAGAGAAACGGACAGAATGTATACTTATACTACGCCAATACGGATTGGTGGCAATACTTGTTCAAAGACAAGAAACCATTGCAAAGCCACAATATTTCCATATCCGGAGGAACAAACAAATTGAAATTTTACCTTTCGGCTGGTTATAATAGTGAAGAAGGAATGTATCGAAGAAATACTGACAAATTCAGAAGAATAAATTTCCATTCAAGGATTTCCGCAGATATTACTGATTGGCTTAACATTAGTAACAATACTGAATTTTTCAATTCTAATTATACTTATCCTGGATTGGGAGGTATAAATTCGAACATATCTCAAGCCCAGAACCATGGTTTGGCAAGTTTCCCTACCCAAAATCCTGACGGGACAAGCCTTTATACTACTTCACTGACCGACTATGCCATTATGGACGGTTTATTAGTCATATTAGACAGCGAAGGGTTCAGAAATAAAACTCGTAAAGATAACTTCAAGACCACTACAGAACTTACATTAAAACCATTGAAAGGGTTGGAGATAAAAGCTAACTTGACATACATGCTCTATAACCAATACGACATACGCCGGCAATCTAATGGAACATATTCCAAATATCCGGGAGAAACATCCATACTTAATACCGGTAATTTCCAAAATCAAATGTTTGAGCAATTTGCCCCCAATGAATATTGGGCAACGAATGTATTTGCCACATACCAAGGTTCTGTATCCAACAAACATAATTATAAAGTTACAGGTGGTTTTAATTATGAAACTCGTTACAACAAGACTGTTCGTAGCACAGGATATAATCTTCTTTCCGATGTTTTGGATGATTTTAACCTGATAGGAGTAGATCCTGCCACAAACCAAAAACGGATGGAAGTGACAGGAGGGCAAAATGAATATAAACTTGCAGGTTTTTTCGGACGTATAAACTATGACTACAAAGGGATATATTTACTTGAACTAAGCGGACGTTATGATGGTACCTCTCGTTTTGCTTCTGGTCATCGCTGGGGATTCTTTCCTTCTATGTCTGTTGGTTGGAGAGTCTCGGAAGAAAAGTTTTTCAGCAATATGAAAGACTGGTGTAACAATTTAAAGTTCAGATACTCTTTTGGTAGTTTAGGAAACCAACAAGTTGGCTATTATGACTATATCCGCACTATCAGTATAGGAACTACCGGATATTTATTCGGAGGTGCGAGACCATCTTACGCAGACATTTCCGCTCCCTCTGCCGACAATCTGACATGGGAGACTGTACAACAACATAATGCTGGTGTGGATATGACATTTTTGGACAACAGATTAACTTTCACCGGAGAATATTATATTCGGGATACAAAGGATATGCTTACCGCCGGCATCACATTACCCGCCGTATATGGCACTTCCGCTCCTAAAATGAACAGTGCAGATATGCGTACAAAGGGCTATGAACTCTCTGTTGCTTGGCGAGATCAGTTTAAGTTAGGCAACAAACCTTTCTCTTATCAACTGAGTTTTACATTTAGTGATTACATCAGTGAAATCACCAAATTCGACAACCCCGACAAACTATTAGCTAAGACTTATTATGAAGGAATGCGGATTGGTGAAATATGGGGATATCGCGTCGATGGCTTCTTTGCGACCGATGAAGAAGCTAAGAACTATGAAGTAGATCAAAGATCTGTAAACACCACTATCAATAGTTCATCGGGTGAATACCGGGGAGTACGTGCCGGCGATTTAAAATACCGGGATCTGGATGGTAACAAAACTATAAGTATCGGTGAAAACAGAGTCGGAAGCTCCGGTGACCGCGAAATTTTAGGAAATAGTTCTCCACGCTATCAATATGGCACTAACTTGGCTTTCCAATGGTATGGATTTGATTTTAATATATTCTTCCAAGGTATCGGCCACATAGATTGGTATCCAGGAAGAGAAGCCCAAGCATTTTGGGGATATTACAACCGCCCCTACGGAACATTTATTCCGAAGGATTTTCAAAAATTATGTTGGTCAGAAGATAATCCCAACGCTTACTTCCCCAGACCTAGAACAGCTGTTGCCCTTACAGAAAATTCGGAACTTTCAACAGTGAATGACCGCTATCTTCAAAATATTGGTTATTGTCGATTAAAAAACCTGACAATCGGTTATTCACTTCCTAAGTTTCTGACTAACAAAATAGGCCTTGACTTAGTTCGTCTTTATTTTTCCGGAGAAAATCTTGCTTATTGGTCACCGATAAAAACCGACTATGTCGACCCGGAACAAGCCAGACAAGGCGGAACTTTGAAGGTCTATCCTTGGCAAAAAAGTTTCACATTTGGTGTTAATATTAACTTCTAATTAATTTTGACTATATGAAAAATAACATATTCTTACTCATCGCAGCTTCAATATTTATACTGAGCTTTAGTTCATGTGATGATTTACTTGATGTAACGCCGAAAGACAAAATCACTCCAGAAACGTTCTTTTCTACCGAAGCTGATTTACAGGCTTTTAGCACAAATTTCTACAATTCTCTCCCCAAAGACAGAGATCTTTATAAAGATGATGCCGATAATATAACTCATAGTACTCCCAATAGCGCGGCAACAGACTCCCGTACAGTTCCAGCTTCAGGAGGAGGCTGGGAATGGGGATACTTACGGCGTTTCAACACTCTATTGCAATACTCTGTCAATTGTAAGGATAAAACGGTCAGGACACGTTATCAAGCATTAACCCGTTTTTTCAGAGCATATTTTTATTTCGAAATGGTAAAAAGATTTGGGGATGTCCCATGGTATGACACAGAATTATTCGTTTCTGAAACAGACCAATTAAACAAACCGAGAGACTCTCGAGAATTGGTCATGAAAAATATATTGGAAGATCTCGATTTTGCCATCACCAATCTTTCTACAACGCCTTCTGTTTATACAGTAACAAAGTGGACAGCATTGTCTCTTAAATCCAGAGTTTGCCTTTTTGAAGGCACATTCAGAAAGTACCACAATTTAAATCTTAGCACTAATGCCGATTTTTTCTTGCAAGAATCTATAACAGCCTCTAGAGAATTAATGAAGGAAAGCAATTATACCTTATATACAGAAGGTGGAACGAACCAGGCATACCGAAAACTCTTTACTTCACAAAATGCTCCAACAACGGAAGTAATTATGGCAAGAAATTATAATTTAACGTATGATATATACAATACAGTTGGTACATATCACACAAGCGTAGGTGAAGGACGTCCTGGAGTGACTAGAAAAATTATAGCTAGTTATCTGATGAATGATGGTTCCCGGTTTACAGACAATCCCAATTGGGAAACTATGACTTTTGTAGATGAATGCAAAAATCGTGATCCACGTCTTGCACAGTCTATTTGTACCCCAAGTTATCAGCCCATAGTATCAAACAGAAAAAATATTCCAGACCTTAATGCTTGCGTGACCGGATATCAGTTAATTAAATATGAAGATGAAGCAGTAGGAGGAAAAAGTGATATTGATCTCTTCTATTTTAGACTTGCAGAAGTTTACCTTAACTATGCAGAAGCTTTAGCTGAAATCAACCAATTAACTCAAGACGATTTGGATATTTCTATCAATAAATTGCGCGACCGTGTAGGAATGCCCCATCTCATCATGAAAACAGCCAATGCAAATCCAGACCCCTATTTATTAGCAAACACTACCGGCTACCCAAATGTCTCCGGCGCTAATCAAGGGGTAATCTTGGAAATTCGTCGTGAAAGAACAATCGAATTGCTTTCTGAACATTTTCGTTATGATGACATCCTGCGCTGGAAAGCCGGGCAAAACATGAAACAAGCCATATTGGGTATGTATTTTCCATCTCCCGGCGAATATGACCTTAACGGTGACGGACAAAACGATATTTGTCTTTATACAGACACAAAGCCTGGTAATGCACAAGGTATAACATACTTAAAGATAGATTCCGACATTAAACTTTCTGATGGAAATAAAGGTTATCTATCTCCTCATAAAGGCCTCACGCTTTTCTGGAATGAACAACGTGATTATTTTTACCCAATACCCTCTAATGAACGTCTCATCACAAATGGTGCACTTACGCAAAATCCGGGCTGGGATGACGGCTTAAATTTTTAGTCGAAAATATTCAATAGGAAATCAAGTGGAGCTATTGCAAGGATGCAAGTTTTAACTCTCTATTTATGCAATAACTCCGCTTTTTCACCTGAATTCATTTTCAAACTTACCATCTCACTAATATATGGAATTATAAAATACTAATAATTAAAACAAGACCTATGAACTCTAAAAGAAATTTCATTTACAACTTCTTTCTTCTTTCATTTTTTTTTATTGGTTGCTCCAATTCAACAATAGAAGATGAACTAGAAATGCCTCCATTTAACAATGAAACGCCATCCAACTCTCTTTGCGTAGCCCAATTCAATATTCGCTATGACACACCTGAAGATGGACAATACGTTTGGGCAAACCGAAAGACAATGGCAAAAGAAATCATCACATCACATGATTTTGATATCTTTGGCGTTAATGAGTGTCTTTTAAACCAACTGAATGATCTGTTAGAATTAAAACAATATGAATACATAGGTACAGGTCGTGACGATGGAAAAGAAGCTGGAGAGTTCTGCCCTATTCTTTACAAAAAAGAAAGAGTGGAATTATTATATCATGGACAATTTTGGTATTCAGAAACTCCGGACAAGCCGTCTAAAAGTTGGAACTCTTTTTGCAACCGAATCTGCACATGGGGTAAATTCAAAGATAAAAAGACGGACAAATATTTTTTCTTCTTCTCATCGCATTTTGATCATGTCAGCAATGAAGCACGCGTCAACTCCGCAAAGTTACTTGTTCAGAAAGTACAAGAAATAGCAGGAGATCTGCCTTACTTTTGTACCGGTGATTTAAACTGTGACCCAGATGAAGAACCTATTTCCTTTATTCTAAATTCCGGACTATTCAAAGATTCTTATAGCATATCAGAGACTACCCCGAAAGGTCCTGCAGGCACTTTGCATTATTGGAATTTCGATTTCAACCCAGAACATCGAATCGACTATATTTTAGTGGAAAAAAGCATTAAAGTTCTCTCCTTTGAAACCATTACGGATGATGCGCGTCAAGGACGATTTTCTTCCGATCATTATCCTATTATGATAAAAGCAGAATTATAATGAAGACAAATTAACGTGAGCCTGACATAGTGAGTGCCCATAGACTAGCAAACGTCTGCATACCAAGAAGGGGCCTCACTTCTGTTTACACATTCGATTGCCGACAGCTGTTAATAGTTAAAAACAGTTGCCAGTATAGTTTTTGTCAAATTTGCACACAAAAATATTACCATAACACAATACATATGACAAATGAATTTGCAGAAAACAATTAATACTCAAAAATATATGAACTATAAAAAATGGATTATCGGATTATGTATACTCAATATACTACCAGCTCTCTCTCAAGAATATAACATAGAAAATATTCATATTGATGGCTATATCGGCAATCGCATTAACACCTGCATAGAACATCGAGTAAAATCCCAAAATACAGACCACCTAATCGAGCCTTTCAAGCATCGAAACGAGGATCATCTCTGGCAATCTGAATTTTTCGGAAAATGGCTACTCGGGGCAATAGCTTCATACCAATATACAAAGGATAAAGAATTGTATAATTTGATAACAAACAGCGTAGAAAAGCTCATGAATACCCAAACAAGTGATGGATATATAGGAAATTACAAACGAGAAGCACAACTGACCAATTGGGATATTTGGGGAAGAAAATACACTTCGCTCTCCTTGCTTTCTTATTATAGGCTCACCGGCGATAAAAAAGCCTTGAATGCAGTTGAACGACTGATAAACCATCTCATGGAACAATTACAAATACATAATATTAATATTGCTGCAACCGGTTATTATTTAGGCATGGCCAGTTGCTCCATTTTGGAGCCTGTGGTTTATTTATACGATATTACCAGAAATCCCCGATATTTATCTTTTGCCAAAAGCATTGTTTCTTCTATCGAACGGGAAGGGAGTTCTCAACTGATAACTAAAACATTGAAAAACATTCCTGTTTCTGAGCGTTCCGCTTTTCCAAAATCTTGGTGGTCATTCGAAAATGGTCAGAAAGCTTATGAAATGATGTCATGTTATGAAGGGCTGATAGAACTTGGCACCATAGTAAATGATCCTTTTTACATAAAAATTGCAGAGAAAGCAGTAAACAATATCCAAGAAGATGAGATTAATATAGCAGGTTCAGGAGCCGCTTTTGAATGCTGGTATAAAGGAAAGGAGAAACAAACATTGCCTACATACCATACCATGGAAACTTGCGTCACATTTACTTACATGCAACTATGTCATCGCCTGCTATGCAAAACCGGCAACTCGTTCTATGCAGAAGAATTTGAACACACCATGTACAACGCTTTGATGGCAACCATGAAAAATGACGGCAGTCAAATCTCTAAATACAGCCCATTGGAAGGTCGAAGACAACCCGGCGAAGAGCAATGTGGTATGCATATAAATTGTTGTAACGCCAATGGACCAAGAGGGTTTGCTCTAATACCCAAAACGGCTTGTACAATAAAAGACAACCACATTTATCTCAACCTCTATTTACCTTTACAGGCCACTATTTCACTAAATAAAAAAAATAAAGTTCATTTAAATGTAGAGAGCGATTATCCTATACATGGTAAGGTAAATGTAAACATAGGAGTACAAAAAAAGGAGAAATTCACGCTTGCGTTACGTATACCGACTCAAATAGAAAAGATGAAAGCCTATATAAATGGAGAGGAGCAGGAAATAACGCATAAAGGAGGCTACCTATACATAGAACGTATCTGGGAAAATGCGGATAAGGTGACACTTGATTTCAAGATAGAAACCAAAGTCGTAAAACTAAATAATTCTCAAGCCATAGTACGCGGTCCTTTACTTTTCGCACGAGACAGTCGTTTCAACGATGGTGATATAGACGAATGTGCAACCATTAAGTGTAACAATCAAGGTGTAATACAAGCGAAAATTAAAAAAAACAAAACAGGAACCTTCCCTTGGATCACACTTACAGTTCCTGCCGTATTGGGTACGGATTTAGAAAACGTAGAAAACAAGACTCCCAAACTTATCAATTTTTGCGACTTTTCTTCTTCTGGCAATGATTGGAATCCCAATGGGCGTTACAGGGTATGGATACCACAAACATTCCATGCCATGTCCGAACCTTATAAAAAGTACTAAATATGATAGCCTGGCTTGAAGGAGAACCAGCCATTACGGAATATTAATCGTGTTATAACAATGAAAAAATACAATAAAATAAAAAAGATACTATTTGCAGCTATTTGTGGAGGGTTATTTATCGCCTGCCAACAACCGCATAATGTCAATGACCCGCTACAGGTCCTTTGTTTAGGAAACTCTATTACAAAACATCCGATAAAAGAAGATATCGAATGGTTTTCCGATTGGGGTATGGCTGCTTCCAATATAGAATATGACTATTGCCATCAATTGGAAAAGATGCTTTGTAAGTATCATCCGAACTCAACTGTCACCCCCTTAAACATTGCATCTTGGGAGCGTAATCTATCATGCGATATTGACTCCCTAATTGGATCTTATTGCAAAAACAAAGATATCATTATTATACGTTTAGGTGAAAATGTACAAGATGTTACCACTTTTCCAGATGCAATTTCACGACTTGTGAAATATTGTCAGAGCAAAGCAAAGCGTGTTATTATTACCGGTTGTTTCTGGAAAAACGACAGTAAAGAACGGAGCATCATTCATGCCGCACGAACCAACGATCTTACTTACGTGCCACTCTATTGGATAGATAATCTATATAATGTCCGCCCACAAATAGGCGATACACTTTATGACATAAATAAGAAGCCATATGTAATCACTCAAGATTTTATCATAACGCATCCCAATGATGAAGGAATGCAAATGATTGCAGAGACTATTTGGGGAGTAATACGTTAATTTAACACACCCCTCTACATTTTATGTGATTCATGTTTCTTACAGAAAAAGCACTTCTTCTTTCTGCGAGAAACTTAGAATTTCAAACATACTTTTAACGATTATAATTATATGAAACACTTTAACAATATCCCTATAGTAACAATACTCTTGTTTTCTTATATCCTAACCTTATATTCAATAAAGACACACGCATCTGCTTTGACTTCCGAACACGAAATCTACAAGGGATTTATTAATCCACCACAAGAAGCAAAACCAAGAGTATGGTGGCATTGGATGGACGGTAATATTACGGAAGAAGGAATCTATAAAGACTTATTATGGATGAATAGGATCGGAATAGGAGGATTTCATCAATTTGACGCTTCCTTGTATACCAAACCGATTGTCAAAGAACGGCTTGTATACATGACTCCCAAATGGAAAAAAGCCTTCCGCTATGCCATCCATCTAGCAGACTCTTTAAATATGGAAGTCGGTATAGCCAGTGCTCCAGGATGGAGCTCAACAGGAGGTCCTTGGGTAAATCCTAAAAATGCTATGAAAAAACTAGTGTGGCGAACATTCACGGTAGAAGGTCAAAAAATGTTTTCCGGGAAACTACCAAGCCCATATACCACGACAGGGGAATTTCAAAATATCCCCATACGAAACATGAACAACTATACCGAATATTACGAAGATATTGCCACGATTGCCGTACGATTGCCAAGCGAAGAATTATCGTTAAATGAGTTAGATGCTGAAATAACTTCAAGTGGTGGTAATTTCTCACTACATAAACTTACAGACGGAGATTTTACAAATGCCGAGCTTCTACCGTTCAACCCATTTGATAAATATGGTTGGATAGAATATTCTTTTCCCAAACCGCAAACGATAAGAGCTTTATCTTTTGTCAGTGGCCGTTTGCGTACAGAATGGCGTTCAGAATCTCCTCAAACAGTAAATTTTCTACAATGTAGTGACAATGGGGTTGATTATCGGATGGTTTGCGGAATTCCGGATGGAGGTAATGCTCAGCAAACCATATCTATTCCGGAAACAACAGCACGTTATTTCCGGGTACTTGTTCCTAATCCTACAAACAATGCTCCGGGTACTCAAATACCAGAATTTGTATTACACCCGACTGTAAAGATAAATCACACAGAAGAGAAAGCGGGGTTTTCTTCTCCGCACGACCTGATGAACTATCCAACACCGGAAACAAATACTCCCATTGATAAAAAAAATGTTATTATATTAACGAACAAGCTCGACTCGAACGGCATTTTAAAATGGAATGTCCCAGAAGGGAAGTGGCGCATTTACCGTTTCGGCTATTCACTTACAGGTAAACGCAATCATCCTGCCCCAGCCGAGGCTACCGGTTTAGAAGTGGATAAACTTGATCCGGAAAGTTGGCTTTCATATTTTCGCACTTATATGGATATGTATAAAGAAGCTGCCGGCGGTTTTATGGGAAAACGCGGAATCCAATATATTATAACGGATAGTTACGAAGCGCATTGGCAGACTTGGACCCCATCGTTACCTAGCTTCTTTAAGCATAAATATGGATATGATTTATTACCTTGGTTGCCTGTTTTAACCGGCGAAATCATAGAAAACACAAGTGAAAGCGAGTGTTTTCTTCGCGATTGGCGCCTGGCTATCGCAGAATTGTATCGTAAAAATTATGACCGCATAAATTCTATTGTAAAAGAATATGGTTTAAAAGGACGATATACAGAAGCTCACGAAAACGGAAGAGTATATGTAGGTGATGGAATGGAAATAAAAAGAACGGCAACATTCCCCATGGCAGCACTTTGGATGCCTAATTCCGGTGCCTGTTCATCACAACAGATGGGACAAGCGGATATTAGAGAAAGCGCTTCAGTCGCCCATATCTATGGACAAAACATTGTAGCAGCTGAATTTGGCTCTGCTATAGCCCACCATGCATATGCATGTTGTCCAGAAAACATTAAGCCTATCGCAGATAAAGCTTTAGCAAACGGATTAAATCGTTTTGTTATTCATGAGACATCGCACCAGCCTGTGGATGATAAAATACCGGGACTTGGATTAATACAATACGGGCAATGGTTTAACCGCCATGAAACTTGGGCTGAACAAGCAAAAGTATGGATAGATTATCTTGCGCGCAGTAGTTATATGCTTCAACAAGGTAATAATGTGGCAGACATTTTATACTATTACGGAGAAGATAATTGTATTACAGGTTTATATGCACATACTCTTCCGGACATACCTGCAGGATATGAATACGACTTTATTGACCCATATGGATTTGTGCATGATATCAAGATGGACAAGAAGTGCTTGTTAGCTCCTTCCGGACGAAAATATTCTATTTTAATATTAGGAGAGAATACCAAAGTAATGTCACTCAAAGTATTGAAAAAAATAGCATCTTTGGTAGAAGAAGGTGTTGCTGTTTTAGGCAGAGAACCTATTTTTCGCGGAAGCAATTTGGATAATGCTGATGAATTTAAAGCGTTAGTAACTTCCATCTGGCATACCAACCGAAAAAACGTCTATACCGATACTCCTATAGAAGAAATCCTGGAATCAACAGGTGTGCAACCGGACTTTATATACCGCAATAATAAACATATAACTTTAAAATACAGACACCGCTTGCTTGATCATGGTCATATTTATTGGGTCAGTAATCCTTCTGATAAAGAGTTATATACGGAAGTTTCTTTTCGGGTATCTGGATTGAAACCTGAAATTTGGCATCCTGAAACCGGACTTTCAGAGGATGTTTCTTATGAGATGAAGGACGGACGGACTATTGTTAAATTCTCAATGGTACAAAATGATGCTGTATTCGTTGTATTTATAAAACCCACTAAACGTATAAAACAAGAGATTCCTTTACCTCACAAAAAAGAATTAACTACAATTGATTCTAACTGGACTGTAAAATTTCAACCTAAAATAGGAAATTCCGAATCTCTTTTAATGGATAGTTTAGTTTCCTTCACCGACTACTCATCTCCTTCCATCCGATACTTCTCTGGAACTGCTACTTATACTAACTCTTTTATTATCAAACCGGAGAATTATAAAAAATCGGATAAGCTATTACTTGATATGGGATCAGTTAAAAATATTGCAGAGGTTTATGTGAATGGAAAAATATGCGGCACATTTTGGAAAGCTCCTTTTATTGTTGATATAACCGCTGCAATCAATCCTGGAGAAAATACTCTGGAAATAAAAGTCACCAACCTTTGGAGAAATGGACTAATAGGTGATCAACAAAAAGGTGTAACTCCCCAATATTATACATCCTACCATTTTTTCAAATCTGATTCGGCATTACTACCTTCTGGATTATTAGGGCCTATAAGATTAATAAAATATTGACACATCTCATTCTTTAAGAAAGTATCTGAAAATGAAGTGACTCCTAAAATTTTTTGTCTAACTTTTAGGGGTCACTTCATTTTCAGATACCCTCTTCTCAATTATATAATATTGCAAACAGTATCTATAATTCGAGTTATTACAGATGAGTTTTTTGTTCAGCCAAATAGCTAATCCGGCTTCTTACTTTAAACTTTCACAAATTTTCGTATTTGCCCTCTTCAATTTCTGTTCATCCAGTTTTATTACTTTGCGGTCGTATGTCATCAATCCGTTCACTTCGATCTCAACATCTGTAGTCTGTGTATAAACAGCAGCCGAGAATCCACGTGCAATCATATCCTTCAGCATATTAGCATACTTCAGATACTCATCAGTAGCTTCTTTGGAAGTACTAAACTGAACATACCCCCAATTACGATTCGGCTCCCAAAGATGCTCCTTCAGCACTAAACCAATTCCTCCATACTCTCCGAGTACAGTTGCACGCTGTGCGTCATATAAATACATCTCCGGACCGGGATAATTATGCAAATCGAGCATATCACCACAGGTATAATGATTACCTCCACTGGCAGGATTCACTAAACGGGAAGGATCATATTGCTTTGTCCATTCTGCTATTTCAGGGGTTTTAAACTGCCCCCAAGCCTCATTGAAAGGTACCCATGTGCCAATACAAGGATAAGAGTAAAGGCAGTCGATAATTTCTTTCCATTCTTTACGATAAATAGCCTCTGATTCAGCAGACCGTTTAAATTCTGTTCCCTCAAAATACTTCCGATTCTGCCACTCGGGATTCTTATCTCCACTCGGCATGTCCTGCCACACAATAACCCCTAAACGATCACAATACGTATACCAACGGGCAGGCTCTACTTTTATATGCTTGCGAATCATATTATATCCAAAATCTTTTGTCTTTTGAATATCATATACTAAAGCCTCATCCGAAGGTGCCGTATACAAGCCATCCGGCCACCAGCCCTGATCTAAAAGACCAAACTGAAACAAGTCCTTATTATTCAATTGTAGACGCACAATTCCATTTTTATCGCGTTTCGTTGAATATTTACGCATGGCAGTATAGCTCTTAACCTTATCGATCAACTTATTTTCTGAATATAGACAAATTTCCATATCATATAAAAACGGAGAATCCGGCGACCACCACTTTACATCAGACGGCATAGCAATTTCAACCGGAATACCATTTACGGAACTTCCTACAGCCACCAGCTGCTTTCCTTCTAATACCTTCACCTCCAATTTATCTGAAAGCATCTGATGATCTGTCATAACCTCTACTGTCAACTTATTCCTGTCAATATCAGGAGTCGTCTTGACATTGACAATCGACCGGATTGGCACAGGTTCCAGCCAAACAGTTTGCCAAATACCACTGACTGGAGTATACCAAATACTTCCCGGCTTACTAACCTGCTTTCCTCTGGGTTGAGGACCTTTATCAGTCGGGTCCCACACTTTCACGATCAATTCATTTTCCCCATTCAACAAGGCAGGCGTAATATCAAAAGAAAAAGGAGTAAATCCTCCTGTATGTTGTCCCACCTTTACCTTATTTACCCAAACATCCGCTTTCCAGTCAACAGCCCCAAAATGCAATAAAATCTTATGTCCTTTCCATTTGGAAGGAACCGAAAATTGACGTTGATACCAGAGTTCATTCTTCTCCCCAAGGCTTTTCCCCACTCCGGACAAGCTGGATTCTACAGCAAAAGGAACTAAAATCCGGCCATCATAACTTTGTGGCATAGCTTGACCTACCGGAGAAATAGCATAATTCCACAATCCGTTCAGATTTATCCAGTCAGCACGTTCCATAATTGGACGGGGATATTCGGGCAGTACATTTTCAATATCTATTTTCGCCGCCCATTCCGTCATAATTCGTCCGGCAACCGGTTTCCACTGTGCAAATAGATAAACACTATTAATAAGTATCACTAAAGAGCATATAATTTTTCTCATCTACATTATTTCTATTAAGAGTATTTTTACTAGGTCAAGTTATTCCAATATAATATCAAACTGATCGTACGGTGCCGTACGATGCGCCAAATGCTTAGTCAATTTTGAAATTCCAAACAAAGGAGAGTAAGTACGTACTTTAATCGTTTTACCATCCGGCATAAATTCCAGAATACGAAGCCAGCCATCCCCTCCGTTCCCTTCCGGACCACCTCCTACATATTGTACATTAAACGTCATTTGTGATACATCTTTCCCGGCACTGTTCTTATCCACCCGATAAGCCACATTATTCTCATATTCACCGGTACCTTTTCCCACATGTCCGCAAAGTACGAGACGGATATTGGAAGAAGGATAAATAAGTTTCTCCCAGATAGCCTGCCCCGAGTTTTGTGGAGAAATCTTATACCCATCTTTCGTAACACGCTTATTACCTATATTAAGATAAGAATGAGTGATAAAAATCACCTTATGATTCTTGTATTCCGGCTTGTTTACCAAATCTTTCGCCCATTGCAGCACTTCATCACGAGGCACAAACTCTACTGCTATGACCAAAATCTTTCCCCATCCCGGCTCATCAAACTCAAAAGCCGAATTCTCTAAAGACGCCCTGCCTTCACGATTAGGAAATTCACTGACACAGATATTCCGCCAGGTAGAATTACGCTCAAAAGGAATATAATCAGGAAAATAAGTACGACCGTTTTCTGCGGCTTTGTATCCATAATCATGATTGCCTGCGGCAATAATATAAGGTACTTTGTTATCCAGTCTTTTCAAAGCCTGCGACGCTGCCTCCCACATCTCACGACTGGTCTGATTTAGCATCTTACGGTTTAACACATTGTTGTCATTCTGTTCTACCAAATCCCCCGTACAAAGGACAGCTTTAATTTTAAGTGGTTCTATGTTGTCCGCAATCCATGCAGTGCAAAGATCAAAAAGCGGCTGGTTAATATCATACTTGGTATACCCCTGTGGATCACCAAGCAAAATCATAGAAAAGGATTCCGGATCGACCAGCTTCTGGGGATCAGCCCGATGCTGCGCCGAGACAGCAATAGCAGAAGCGCACAATATCCCGGCCAATAAATAGTTGAATAGTTTCATAAGTTACTCTTTTTCTTCTTCGTTTTTAAATACAGGTGCACGAGATACGGATGCCGGTGTGCCATTAGTAATATAAGGCCAGCCATCACTGCTCCATTGTATGCGGTCACACATCAGTTGACGACCATTATCTATTTTCGCTTTCTGCCAAGCATGATAGAAGAACCAGTCGTTCCCCTCGTCATCCGTGATAATTTCGGAATTGTGCCCGGTTCCGGCAAACAGGTTATTACCCTGTAGAATTACTTCATTATAACTACTATTTTCTTTCATCACAGTACCGTTTTTACCCACATAAGGACCTTCGATATTTTTAGAACGCCCCACCACTACACGGTACGTACTTCTTTCCTCTTCACAACAACTACCCGTAGAGCCAAATAGATAATAATAATTCCCGCGTTTATGAACCATGATGCCTTCTATTGAAGGACCCGCTATCTTTTCGGAAACAGCACCTTTAATGGATAGACCGTCAGCACTTAACTCTACATAACGGATACCTCCTTCATAGCCTTTAGAAGTACTATTATAACTTCCCCAGAAAAGATACTTCTTACCATTATCTTCAAAATAACAAGGGTCGATGCACTGCATAGTACCAGAATTGTAGTCAAGAAGTTTTCCGTGATCCGTAAAAGGTCCTACAGGAGAGTCGCTGACCGCCACCCCGATACAACTATTCTTAGGCAAGTCCCAGTGCCCGAGAGTATAATAGAGCACATATTTACCATTGATATAGTTAATGTCCGGAGCCCATAAGCGAGTGTCCGGCTGCCAGTTCGGTTTTTGCAGAAAGGCTGCCCCAGCATAAGTCCACTGTGTCATATTAGTAGATTTGTAAATCGGAATATAGATATTATCTTGTTGGGTAACATACAAATAAAAGTTCCCGTCTGCCGCATGGATTATAGTCGGATCAGGCAACTGTTTGCCGACTATAGGATTGGAGAATGAAACAGGGTTAGGTGTACTCCCCCCACCCCCATTTCCATTACCGTTACCCGGCCCATCCGGTTGTTCGTCAGAGCCACCGGAACATGCCATGATACACAATGCTGTTGCAATTAAAAAAGATAATTTTTTCATATATACTTTATTAGTTAAAACTAAGATTAATTTATCCAACCTTCATTCTGTTCCAAATTCGAGTTCATTTCCATTTCTTTAGCAGGAATAGGCCAGCTCCAGCACTGATCTCCCAACCAGTACCAGGTATAAGTCGTTTCACCCCACATCTGCATCAGACCGTTACGATTATTATCAAACTTCTTATCTTTCCACGTTCCCCAACGCAATTCATGGAAATACATGGAATCTTCGCCACCGATTTCCCAGTAATACTCATTCCGGATACGTTCACGCAAATCACTCTGCCCGTTAACTTTCGTAGCAGGATAAGTTGCATTATTCAATTCGACATGCCCTGCACGACGTCTTACTTCATTAACACATCTAATTGCTTCGCTTTCATGGGTACTTCCCCATTCATTTAGCGCTTCTGCTTTCAGGAGCAATACTTCCGCATAGCGTATTAATGGAATATCCAATCCATAAGTATCACGTTCTGTCTGTTCCAGACCTTCAGGTACAAACTTTCTCCATAGGTAGTAAAACTTATCGTTTGTATCAGTACGGATATCAAAAGGCTCTGCACTGTCGGAGCCACGATAAGGCCAACGCAATGTATAAGTATGAGCTATTCCAGAAGAAGCACCATTGTATTGTGCGTAAGGGGTAATGACAGCCATTTGCAGACGTGGATCACGGCTCTCGTAAGCTTTTTTGATACGTGCTTCATTGCCACTATCCAGATATTTGCTCATATCGGCCCCATAGGCAGTCATACGTTCCTTTTCTGCCGCGGACAGTCCGTCACGTAGAAAAAATACCACACGTTCTTTTTCTTTCATCGTACTATAGCCTGGCAAGTAGTTATCCCAATTAAATTTTTCTCCGGTTGCCGTCTCAAAAGATTCTACAAAATGCGGATTAGGCAAATAGTTATTCCACATAGAACCTGCTGTACAACGGTTGCCGTAAGTGATGTTCCTTGTATTGGAGTAGCCATATTGCTTGATGCATTGCACAGAGAATATCATTTCTTCACATTGTTCATTTGCTATTTTCAACAACTGCTTATAACTGGTAGCACCGGCCTTAGTATATAACCCGAAGCCACAGTCAGCCACAGAATTAAAATCATCAACCGCCGCCTCCCAATTCTTCTGCCACATATATACTTGTCCGCGTAATGCATAAGCAGCTCCTTTGGTTACCCGTCCATAGTTAGAGTCACCCGAATTATATTTACCCGGTAGATTGGGTTCATTCACACAATCTGTCAGATCCTGGAGTATAGCCGCCCAAACATCCGCTTCTGAAGAACGGGCTTTGTTACCGTTTTCAGGACTCGTGATTGCATTCATATATAACGGCACTCCTTTATACAAGATATTCAAGCGCATATAAGCAAATGCACGCAAGAATTTACATTCGGCGATAGCCCGTTGCTTCTCTCCGGTCGACATATCAGGAACCTGACCAATATTATCTATCACATCATTAGCACGATAGATAAAAGTATAAAAACGTTTATAAATATCACTGAACAGGCCACTTGAGGGAGTAGCTGCTCCTGTACAATTAGGCATTCGCTTGATCCAGTTCTTGTCTGTATCCATCACAGAGGAATAAGCATCCCATGGAATCCGGTGCGAATCCAAGATGCCGGAGTTAGGACAATATTGATCCAGAAAGACATTATATACGCCGATAACAGCCTGTTCGGCTAAAGTTGCTTTCGTCCAAATACTACTACCGCTTATGTTATTGGTAGGAGTAGTATCTAAAAAGTCCGCACCACATCCAGCCATAGAGAAAGACAGTAAGACAATAGATGCACATCTTACTAATTTCCGAAATATTTTTATTTTATTTTTCATCATAAAATCGTTTTAGAGTAAGTTTAGAAAGTGATATTTACACCGAATGCATATTGTCTCATAGTAGAATATCCCACTGCGGTACGCATTTCCGGGTCCATTCCTTCATACCCGGTAATGGTAAATAAATTTTCACCGGAAGCAAAGAAACGGATATTCTGTGCATATACTTTTTTCGACAGGACAGCAGGCAATGTATATCCGATAGTCAGGTTCTTCAGTTTAATATAATCCCCTTTTTGCAAATGTACTGATGACTGTGTCATACCACTTTGGTCGTTACCGGAGTTATTTGTCAAGCGAGGATTCTTTGAACTCAAGTTCGTGCGCGGATCATTGGGATTTTTGGGATCAAAGAAATAGTGATCGTTTGCTATTGCTTCCCCAATAGCATATCCTTTGATGGTAGCACTACTGTTCAATGCCAAACGATAGTAGTAAATTTTGAAACCTGCCGCACCGGACCAGTTCATGGAGAAATCGAAGCCTTTCCAATTAACGCTTGCCTGCAGACCGAAGTTATACTTGGGCACATTGGAACATCCCTGAAACTCATTATCAGCGTCATTACCATATACACCGTCGCCATTTAAGTCTGCATAGATGTAATCACCATACCAAATGCCACTCTTACTGACGTTCTGACGCGGATAGAACTTATACCCTGCCCCTACCATGGCATTCAGCCATTTCATGTCGTCTACTGTGCGGATCATTCCGTCTCTCGGACCACCGTTGATATTGACTGTTCCATCTGCGTTAAAGCCGTTTCCATTACCTTTATATGGTTGCAACATATAGTATTCATTAATCATTTTACCTTCTATTACACGGGTAGATCCTCCGGTAGAGACATCGCCGATATTGGTTTGATAAATACGGTTCCCGTTTTCATCTGTCACCCAGCCACGCTGCAACTCTCCTTTGTATTTACTGACCTTGTTCTGGTTATAGGCAAAGTTACCGGATACACGATATTCTACTTTACCGATACGGTCTTGCCAATTCAGGGTCATTTCAATACCGCGGTTAGTCACTTCCGCAATGTTCTGACGAGGGCCACTGGCTGTCCCAAGAGACATGTACATATCAGGACGATATAAAATTCCATCCGTTACTTTATTATAAAATTCAGCCTCGAACGTCAGACGGTTTCTAAGAGTTGCAAAGTCGACACCAATGTTCGTAATAGCAGTGCTCTCCCATTCCAACAGGTTATTAGAGATAGAAGTGACTGCCAATCCGTTATTAAGACTACCACCAAACGCGTACTTTGCCGAGTTATATACAGCCTGCCATTCGTAGTTACCAATCGCATTGTTCCCTAACTTACCCCACGAAGCACGTAATTTCAGATTGTCGATAGGAAGTCCTTTCATAAATCTCTCTTCACTGATTCTCCACCCGGCAGAGAAAGATGGAAAAAGCCCCCAGCGATTATCCGGAGCAAAACGGGAGGAACCGTCATAACGCATATTAACCTCGAATAAATAACGGCTGTCGAAAGCATAGTTAATACGACCGAAGTAAGAACGGGATGTAAATTCCTCACCTGTACCACCTATGGAAGAAGGAGTAGTAGCAGAACTTGGATCACCCACAGACGAATCTATTAATCCAAGTTTGGCAGTGTCGGTAGTCCGTTTGACAAAACGTTCTTCTTCAAAGCCCAATAACATACCAATATCATGCTTATAAAAAGTCTGGTTATAGTTGAGCAAGTGCGTTAATTTCCAATGGTTTTCACGGACATACGCCATACGGGTATACAAATCGGCAGGATCTTTGGGGGCAGCTATCCACTGATCTGTACTAAAACTATATTTCCCATAATCCGTATTTACGGACATCGATTCATAACGGTAATCTTTATAGTTCAGATTAACATCGTATGAAAAGTGTTTCAGAAACTTCACGTTGGCATAGAAAGTAGTAAAGAACTGCGTGTTTTTGATATGCCCTTCCGATTGTGCCATGTCCCACAGAGGATTGTGAGATTGCGGATCTTCCTCGTTCGCTTCCGGCGCACCATATTTTCCGTCATAATATGGATATACGCCCGGTATCATCTTTTGAGTATTAATATTGGTGAGTGAACCGGTATCGCTTTTCTTCTGGTCAGTGTGATACCCCCATACGCGAGTACCAATACGTAACCACTTAGTAATATCCGAATAAACATTGGCACGCAAAAAATAGCGTTGGTATCCGGTATCCTTGATTAATCCCGGATTGTCAGTATAAGATATAGAAAGATTATATCCGGTACGTCCCTCCTGTCCAGTGACGGAAAGCGAATGTTTCATCATCCAGTCGTTACTATATATCTCATCGTACCAATCTGTATTAGGATAAGCTACATAATTAGGATAGCCGGAAGCCGAAATGCCATTCGGATCTTTTTCTGCCTCACGCCATTGATTGATGGTAATGTCGCTGAAAGGAGCAGATTCTCCTATATTAGTAGCAGCTTCGTTCATCAATTCCATATACTTGGCGTAGTTAGATACCGTTTTTATCAGTTTGGTAGGTTGATTCAGTGAAAAAGTAGCATTGTAGGACACGCTGACCTTTCCTGTTTGTCCGGTTTTGGTAGTAACCAGAATAACCCCATTTGCCCCTCGGTTACCATAAATAGCACACGAGGCCGCATCTTTCAGGATGGAAATAGAAGCAATATCGTTGGGATCTACATTATTCAGACTTTGTTCCATCCCATCCACCAACACGAGTGGTGAAGAACTGTTCAGGGTACCTACTCCCCGAATATTGAAAGAAAAGCCTTCATTATATGGAGTCCCGGAGCTTTGCATCACCTGCAAACCGGCTGTCATACCGCTCAACGCCTGCGAAGCACTGACCAAAGGACGGGAAAGTGATTCCTTTTCCAAATTTACCGTAGCAACCGAACCGGTCAGGTTCACCTTCTTTTGCGTGCCATAACCAACCACTACTACTTCTGAAAGCATTTTCACATTCTCTCCCATTACAATGTTGAATGTCGTCTTGCCGGGCGACAATGAAATTTCCTGCGTGTCAAAACCGATATAAGACACTTGCAATTTCTTAGCGTCCTCCGGTATTTCCAGTTCAAATTTCCCTTCCATATTACTCACCGTGCCAATATTAGTACCGGGAATTGATACCGATACTCCAATTAACAATTCATCATTGACATCGCTGATGACACCATTGATACGCCGTTTCTTATCCGATTTCTGAACGACAGGCCGGGTGATAATAATATGATTATCTTTTATTTTATAAATCAACTCCTGCCCTTTCAGAATCTGATCCAGTGCCTTGCTTATCGGTTGATTATCTACCTTTACAGTTACCTTACGGGTCAGGTCCACATCATTTTTCTCATATACTAAGGATACATTTCCTTTGACCTCCAACTCCCGGAACGCTTTGCGCACCGTTACGTCCTGCAAATGTAAGGTCACCTGTTGTGCATGAACCGACAGTGGAAGAACTGCAGTTAATAGCACGAAGAACATGCATTTGATGATTTTACTCATTGATTTAAGTTTTTATGTGTATATCTTTTGTTACTAACTCATTATTTTACAATATTCTTATTTAAACATTATCCAGGATTGCGAACTAGCCTCATTATCCGCATTTTTAACATTGCCGTTCGTTTCCCAGTCGTATCTACCGGCTACCTTTCCTAAAGGCACCCCTCTACTATCATCCCGAATAACAACAGGACTATGATAGTTCTCACCAAACACAATGGCATCCGTACAACCCACTTCCTGCAATGCCACAGCAACTTCCCGTAAAGAAGAGCCATCACTAAAGACATTCCAAGCTGCTTTTACCGAGTTATAAGAATTCGTAAAACGATTACTTACAAAAATGACCAAGTCTCCTTCTTCCGTGATACCGACAGCCCGGCGTCCTACAGGCTTGCCATCAAAAGTCCAAATGCTTACCGGATTAGCAGCCCATGAATTACTTCCTGACAATGCTCCATCCATTCCTCTGTTACGGGTCGAAGTATTTCTTCCTTCATTAGTGGCAAATGTCTTGTAAAGTTCTGCATTTTCTCCGGCAATCATGATCTGCCCTTTTTGCAACGGATAGGAATATCCACTGACAGCACTGGTTGGAGACCACTGTACTCCATTGGCAGCTTGTTTGCCGGCTCCGCCGCTGGTAAACTTATACAAGTTATTATCTATCACTTCTGCATACGAAATCTCCGCTTTTCCATCAGCTGTAATTCCCAGAGTTCCCGGACAATACTTCAAAGAAGTAGATAGGTTATATCCGAGACGCGGTGCGGATAGCAGCCCACTATCATTCCACCCGAGGCTATAAAATATCGGTACCCAGAATTGCCCGGACAATCCCGGAACAAACAATGAATAATCCATATTATCATTCATGATAGCTGTTGTACGATGTTGAGCAGTGGGTTCAGCCCATGTTACATTGTCTTTATTCATATCCCAGCTAACCTTCATATTTATTCTACCGGCAGGAATAGTTATCAACCATCCCGTATTACCGCTCCTTCCATGCAAGTTTTTATTTTCATAGACAATCATGAAATCAGGAATACAAATACTACTGTGTTGGCTTTTTAGATCAGCAGTAATATTTTTCCAGTTTACCCCTGCGTCAATAATTCCATTTACAGCACTCAACTGATATTTTTTAGTCATGTTGTTCGTATTGTCTTTTACAGTAATAGTAAGTGTGCTACTTAGGTCAACAATCAGGTTTCCGTTTTCATCCTTTTGACTGACGGGATCCGTAGAGATGATTTCTGCGTTATCTGCCAAAGTCGGCATCAACACTACGTTTGCAAATGCAGTGTTTTGTTTGAAACGTAACGAAGCGATGCCATTAATAAAGTTAGCACTAACCTGCTCTGTGTTACAAGTAGCCGTTACGCCTCGAAGTAGCTGAGTAGAAGTGCTGAAAATGGTATATTCGATATCATCTGCTCCATCATTCACTTTAATACGGGTGATACCGCTGCTCAAGTCCAGTACAGCATCAGTAGTGAGCGGATCAATGGGCTTTGCCCATTCATCCGCCAGTTTGAGTTTCACATTCACCGCACTTTGGTCGTCCAAAATGCGAAAATCTAAGGCTATGACCCTACTGTTCTGGTCAATAAGACCATTTATCCAGTTCCCTGTGCCATCTTCTGCCTGTATGGCTACCAATGGTTCTTTTACGTACCCCGGATCTTCGGATAAGACAACACCTTTCAGTTCATCTTCTCCGCATGACGTGAATATAAACACAAGGAATGTGCTTAATAGAAAATGTAGTTTCTTCATACAATATTATTTAAATAAGAAATAGCTTATTTTCTGTTATTCCTGAAAACAATCTTTATCCTGCATGACTAAACTAAAACAGCTGTTTGTATACCTTATAACTTTAAAAAGAGTGTCGCGCTATGCTCTTTTACAATTCTTCTTTTTACCATTCATAGAGATTCAGGTTAAAATATGCTTTATTGGCCTATTCATTAATATGACAGCCAGATTAATAAAAAGTATAGTGAGAAATGATTTTTTTATTCGTTCAGCCCTTCAACTCATCTTTTTATTAGTGAGTTTGGTCATCTTACATTTTTTCAATACCTTGCCCCCGAATTATCCATCGGAGAAACAAAACCTGTGAGTATTCACCTTAATATATTAACTAATAAATCAAATATACGATTTCTGAAAGACATAATGGAAAAAAACCTGGAAACAGAGATTATCGAGGCCCTGAAATCGGGTAAAGAGGAGGCATTCCGATACATCTATAAAACTTACTATACAGATCTTTGCCGGATAGCGAGAGGGTATTTGACAGACTCTTATCTATCAGAATCTATAGTAGAAGATTTGGTGTATAGTCTATGGGAAAACCGCTCTAAAATAACAATTAACACCTCATTGAAGAACTACCTTTTCAGAAGTGTAGCCAATAAGTGTATCAATTATCTTCAGCTTGAATATGTGAGAAGGGAAACGGCCTGCTCGTCAGAAGACCTGGTCATTTACAGCGATTTATGGTCCTTGGGCGAAAATCCGGTTGAGCATTTAGAGGGTAAAGAGCTACATTCTATTATCCAGAAGACGATTGACGGCTTATCTCCGGAAACCCGGAAGGTATTTTTATTGAGTCGTTTTGAGAACAAAAGACAAGAAGAAATTGCCGAAATCATGGGAATCACTATTCATACAGTGAAATATCACATGCGAAGTGCACTGGATAAGCTGAAAGAAGCAGCAAAATCTTATCTTGCCCTAATTGTAATGTTTATTACGAATATATTTAATTAATATTAAAAAGCAGAGTTATTCACTATACTTCTTCTATTGACAGACTGTCCTGATGATAGCGCAGGTAGGTAATTTTCAATAGATATTAAGTTTAAGATGGTATGAAAGAAGAATTTGACAGACTGATATATGATTTCCTCTCGGGAAGTATCACCAAAGAGGACTTGCATAAGTTGAACGAATGGGTATACTCCGATCCGGAGAATCAGGAATATTTTGAACAGCAGAAACGAATCTGGCTTCTGTCTGCCGAGTATGAAAATGCATCTGTACACGAAGAACGTGCCTATAGCAGGTTTGCGGAACGAATCCGTAAACATAAGAGTGCTCCGGCAGGAAAGGTAAGAAGAGCCTTATTTGTGAAGTATGCAGGTTACGCAGCGGCAATCATTATATTACTGTTTACCACTCCTTTTATAATTTATAATTTTACAACACCTGATGATTCTTTGATTTCCGAAGTATACGCTCCAAGAAAATCGAAATTAAAAATGAAGCTTCCTGACGGTTCTATAGTGTGGTTAAACGCAGATTCCAAGCTTTCTTACTCCGAGAGTTTTAGTCGGAAGAATCGCAATGTCCAACTGGAAGGCGAAGGGTATTTTGAGGTAGCGCATGGAGAGCATCCATTTGTTGTACAAACAGACTCTGCACAGATCAAGGTACTGGGTACTAAGTTTAACGTAAAAAATTATGGTGATGAGAATTATATAAAGGTATCACTCCTAGAAGGTTCCATTGCCTTATCGTGCATCAACCAAGAGTTTATAATGAAGCCTAATCAAACGATGACAGTTAATAAGCTTGACCAAACTTATAAGCTGACCGAGAGTGCTGACTATGCTGAACAGTGGATCAACTGCAAAGTATTCTGGGATGAAATTCCTATGTCGATCATTTCTAAAGAATTGGAGCGCCAATTTGATGTGACATTCGCATTTGAGTCAGAGCAGCTCAAGAATTTGATTTTCCATGGAAGTTTTATTATAGAAACAAATAACTTGGAGAAAATATTGGATATTATGTCTGAAACAAATAAATTTAGCTACTCAATTGAAAAAGATAAGGTATATATCTATTCATTGAAAAAATAAGAAACGATTAAAGAATCTTCAAAAATAATATCATGACCGCACAAGAGTTTTTTAAGAACGATCTGTTTGCCGAAAATGCAGGCGTAGTACTGCTGGAAGCACGCAAAGGTTACAGTAAAGCCAAATTAGAAATAAAAGCCGAACATCTTAATGCAGGTGCCCGCACACAAGGAGGAGCGATCTTTACGCTGGCAGACCTTGCACTTGCCGCAGCAGCCAACTCGCACGGCACACTAGCTTTCTCTCTCTCGTCCACTATTACTTTTCTACGTGCTAGCGGACCCGGAGATACTCTCTTTGCCGAAGCACGCGAACGCTATATCGGCCGAAGCACAGGTTGCTATCAGGTAGATATAACAAACCAAGACGGAGAGCTGATTGCAACTTTTGAATCCAGCGTGTTCCGAAAGGATCAGAAAGTGCCTTTCGAAGTTCAGGAATAAAAAACAGGAAGGTATATCAACACTCTTAACAGGTTGGCAGGTCAATTTACTTCTGATATACCTTCGTTTTTTCTATATATCTATTTAACGATAGAAGTCAGCGGATGCCGGTTACCCGTCACATTATTCAGGAATGCTTTTGCCGAACCGAAGTTCAGGAATAAATCCAGGCGGACAGGAAGATGGTTCAAGTCGTCCGTTACGAAGAAAGTAATCACCTCCTTTTCTTTTCCTTTCTTATCATATTCTACCAATGAGAAGATCAGACAACGGTAAGTAACTCCATTCTCCGCTTTTACATTTTCTTTTCCACGGTAGATAAGCGTTTGTTCTTCCACTTTACGGCCCGTAGCCATCGGGAACTTGATTTTGTCTCCCACCTTATAATCTGCAGGGTCGTAAGAACGTGCCTGCGCCAGAATACTCAACATATCGTATATACAACGGCTATCGCTAGCTTCAGATTCATCAAACGCTCCATCCCGGTAAGTACGCTTCTGATTTACGAGACAAAGACCATCCTTATATGAAAACCAAGCCTCATCGACCGTGTAACGTTTTCCCTCTTCGGCACCTTTGCGGAAATAGCGTGGTTCCAGTTTTTCACCGATCACACAAGTCAGCGTATCGCGCATCTTGAAAAAGAAATCTGCCCGTTTGCTACCTAAAGCAAGCAGGTTAATCCGGTAGGCCGGTTGCGAATGATAAGTGGTCGCATTCGTTGTCAGACTGGCGAGTCCGGCTTTCACCCAGACAAACTTCCAGTTGAAGTATAAATCATACATTACATGTTCGCCGGATTGAAACGCATCATTCTTCGCTTCACATTGGGCACTGGCAGGGAGGGCGAAGATTCCCGTCAGTAATGCCACCAATCCAATAATAAGGTTACGTCGAGCGTCAACGACGGCGGTTCTGATTATTTCGATCCCTATCTTTCTTTTTCTTGTCTTCATCTGGTTTTTGTTTTTTAAGTTCGTCCGGTTTCTGCTTATCCACAGGAGTCGCATGAATATCCCACGGTTGGGTCACATCCCACAACGCTTTATATTCCAATATCGTCGGATAGTAGTAAACAGCCTCCGGCTGGATGCCTTTAGCAAAGTCTCCCGTGTCCCATTCACCATTTCCATTTGTGTCATTGATTAGTCGGGCTGCATATTTTCCCGGATTCAGGAAGTAGAAATCGACCATTCCGTCCTCTTCCACTCTCCGCTTACGGACCACCTTGTCCTGGGCGTCAAGCAATTCGACAAAGGCCAGTGAGTCTGCTCCCGTCACATTGAAATGAAGCGTGAAATATTCATCTTCACTACGCACCTTGAATCCTTGTTTTATCTTATCGGTAAATAATCCGTATATTCCGTGGAAGGCAGTCGAGTCTACCGAGAATTCATATTCCAATGTCGGTTCCCAGTCATAATACAGATTAAACTTCTTCAGATTCACTGAATCCTGCTCAAATTCGAATGGTATATCTTTCCAGAGCGTATCTACTTTTTGCCGCAGATGTATGGCGGCAGTGTCGAAACTGGCTATCGGTTCTTCAAAATTCAAAGAAATAGATCCATATACATCCATTGACGAAGGGGCATTGACATTCACCGGCAAGAATTTCGTCGGTTCGGGTTCATCCTCTTCCCCTTTCTTTTTCTTCTTTTTCTTTTTATCCTTATCCGGCTCCTCTTTCTTATATTTCTGCTTCGAAACAAGGTTCAACGTATCCGTACGGGGCACTAGCTGATTCAAGGTATCCGTATAAAGATAAGTCAGACTCATGGCCAGCGTATCCTGCTTGAAGAGCAGAGAATCTTTCACCCAATAATGGATCGTATCGTTCCGCTGATTCTTTTCGATGACAAAAGCATCCTTTTCATCGAAGTTCAAACCTTTCAAGACAGGCAAAGTGTCCGCCTTACCGGCAAAATAGAAAGTGAACTTTTGAGGAACCAGTCTTTCCGACTTGATAAGATATTGCGAATAGTTGAGTTCTTTAAAAGCACGGAGAATGACATCATCCGGCAAATAATGCATATATTTCTTTTCCACTACCGTGTCGTAAGTCAATGAGTCCACCCAAGCCGTATCCATGCGGATGCGTTCTTCCATGCGGGGGATAATCAACGAGTCATGGAAAGCGATCATCTCACTCTTCTGGTTGAAGGTAAAATTCTGGTCGGCATCCATCAATCCATAGATGCGATATTTGCCGGGAGCTACACCACGGATGGAGAAACGTCCACGGCTGTCTGTACGTGCCACACGGTCGAAAGGCAATTTGTTGAAAGCCGAATCATTCAGGTTGGAATGTAGTCCGACAAGCATACCTTTAATAGGTTCCAGGTTAGAGGCGTCGAGCATTGTTCCTGCTACTTCCATCGTATCGATTTCCGTACCGGTAGAAAACGTAAATGCAAAATTCCCTAGCGGGTTACCTTCATTATTGTCGACAATTGCATCCGAGAAGTCAATCGTATAGGTCGTGTTAGGCTTCAAAGAGTCGAGTAGGTTGACTTGTATTCTCTTGCCGGAAGCCTTGATTTCCGGTTGCTGTATCTGGGGAGGAGAAACAACGACTTTTTCGGTTGCTTTCTCCAGCTTAATAAACTCATCAAACATCAAAGAAATTTTAGTCCTTTCATTATTCAGAGCGCCCGCAGCAGGAGTACTACCGATGAAACGGGGCGGCGTCTCATCATAAGGGCCTCCGTCCGGCCGTCCAATACTGGCGCAGGAATATAACATAGCTCCCAGCGTTACTACCGGAAGCACCTTGCGAACTATTTGCTTTATCTTTTGATTCTCAAATTGTAACATGCTGCAAAAATAAGCGTTCTTATTCAATAAACACCACACTTTCTAGCTAATTTATTAAAAAAGGAAAGGGTGACTTAAGGTAATAAACAATATTTGCGACGTTTTTATTTTTTTCCTGCTAATATAATTAGTTTTATTGCTTAAAGAGATTACCTTTGTTGCCTAATCTTTTTTCGTTTAACTATAGTTATACGCAAAGATAACTACAGTCTCCCTTTCGTATAACTATAGTCATACGAAAGGGAAACTATAGTCAAACGAAGTAAGAATAACGAATGAAACAAATCCGCGCAGGCAATCGGATAGATAAAAGTGCCGATATAAAACAATTCTGATTATGAGTATACATTACGACCTTTACGACACGCCCGACATTCAGAAGAAAGGCGAAGAACAACCGCTTCATCCCCGTGTTGTTTTCAACGGGACGATCGATCAGGAAGAATTTCTGGATCGTGTTCACAAATTCACCGGAATAAGCCGTAGCCTACTGGTAGGTGCCATGCAGTCTTTCCAAAATGAATTGCGAGATTTGCTTGCAAACGGATGGATTGTAGAACTGGGTGACATCGGATATTTTTCCGTATCTCTACAAGGACCTCCCGTAATGAAAAAGAAAGATGTGCATGCACAATCCATCAGCTTGAAAAATATCAATTTCAGGGCAGGCAAACAGTTCAAGAAAGAAGTGGGCCAACAAATGAGACCGGAGCGCGGAGCATCGTTCACCCGCCCTCACGGGAAAGGACGCAGTGAAGAAGAATGTCTGAAGCTAATCAATGAACACCTCCAACGATTTCCCTGCCTGACCCGTGCAGATTATTGCCGAATGACAGGACATGACAAACAACGGGCGATCAATGAATTAAATATCTTTATCGAACGTGGATTATTGATCCGTTATGGAGCAGGCAAACTGGTGGTTTACGCAAAGAAAGCTGAAGAATAAATTAGAATTATTTAGCGGAATGACCAAAAATTCTGCACTGGACAAAAAACAATTGTTCAGTGCAGAATTCTTTTAATATATTCATAGAAAGAGGAGTTCCTAAATAAAAAAATAGCAAAAAACAATTAGAGTTTCTCTATTTCTTCAGCAGACAATCCTGTAACCTGCATAATAGTATCAACAGAGATATTGAGAGATTTCAACTTACGGGCAGTGATTGTTTTTTCTTTTTCGATTCCTTTTTCTATACCTCGCTCAATGCCTTGCTCAATACCTTGCTCAATACCTTTTTCAATGCCTTCCTCAAGTCCTCGTTGTCGTCCTTCTTCAAGTCCAAGCTGGTGTCCTTCTTCATGCCCTTCTAATTTAGCAGTACTCAACACATCATTCTGTATCATTACCGCATCTATATGGCGATCGTATGCCAGCTTTTCAGCCTTATCCATATTATAATAAACCAGTTTCTTACGAGCCTCTTCAAGTCCGGGTGCCTTTGTATCGGGACGTATGCACCCTGTCTTCAGATATTCGATCCATTCTTCCAGAGGAGTAACAGCTACTTTATTAAACTCATTCACACGGATAAGGAAATATTCTGGAAAGATTTCAGCAGGCAACTTACGAACAATAGCTCCCTGTTCTTTGGTAGTAACTTTCAGATGATCGCCCGTGTGTACACCTAAAAATGTATTCTGTCCATGATAAAGGTAATCACTTCCTTGTCCAATGTCAAAATAAAGAATACTGATAGAATATACTTTCTTTACGTTAGAGTAGATTTCACCCAAATCGATATGTTCGGTAATAGTCTTAGCTACTCCATACAGGATTCGTTCCAGATAATAGAGTTCACGAGTATTTTGAACTTCGACAAGAACTATTTCATCTTTACTATTACGGGCTTTAATATCAACACGATTAAATTTATCATCTTCCCGTTGCTGATTACCTTCACTTTCTAAAATTTCAAGAATATGAATCTCCTCACCTAATAATACTGTGAGGAAACCTTCAAGCACGCCAAAGTTAGCCTTATTACGTAAAAGGCGCTTGATTGCCCAGTCAAAACGAATATATTTGTCTTTCTGTTCCATAAGAATACGTTTTTAGCAAAGGTAAGCATTATATTGGTAAAAGGGATAAATTTCAGTCAAAAGTATTATATAACACAGCAAAAAAAGATTGCTTGTGCAAGTAGTCCTTTCGTTCTATCTTCGAAGAGGATGCCTTCCCACACTTGATACCCCAATATCTTGATCGGCATCCTCTTTTTCTATCTTTCCGCCAAATCTTTTTTACATAAAATTCCCCAATACAGCAGCATTCTACTTATTAACTAATTTATTAACGCACAATTCTTTTTTAGCTTGGTCATGAATTTCGGAAACCATATCTTTGCATCGTGATCACAAAACAACAATAAAACAGATTAACTAACTATTAAAAGAAGAAAGACTATGGCATTAAAGTATGTTGTCAAGAAAAGAGTTTTCGGCTTTGACAAAACAAAGACTGAAAAGTATGTAGCACAGAATGTAATTACCAATACGGTAAATTTCAGAGACTTATGCAAGGAAGTATCCATGTTCGGTATGATTCCCGAAGGCGCAGTGAAACACGTGATTGACGCACTGATTGATGCGTTGAACACGAACCTCAACAAAGGATTGTCTGTGCAATTAGGTGACTTCGGATGTTTCCGTCCGGGCATGAACTGTAAAAGTCAGAATGAGGAAAAAGATGTAGATGCCGATACCGTTCGTCGAGTGAAAATTGTATTTACGCCGGGATATAAATTTAAGGATATGCTGGATAATGTAAGTATTTACAAGACGGAAGGAAACGGCGGCACCTCTTCCGGAAATGGAGGGGGAAATAAACCGGAAAATCCGGACGAAGGCGGTAGCGGTGAGGCTCCGGATCCTGCAGCATAACGTATGAATCATATCTATATATGTAGTAGCTATACGCAAGTCTACGTACAAACAGCGTATAAGAACTGACTAATGTAACAGCCAAACTTTATTAACGTGAGATACCTTTCCCCCGCGGAGGAAAACTGTATCTCACGTTTTTACTGATTAGAGTAAGTAAAATACTCTATTTTCTAGCTAATTTATTAAAAACTAGCCTTAATTGAATGATTTGTGCCCTTCACTGAATAAAATATTCCCTATCTTTGACTCCCGAAATTCAAACCTAATACAAAAAACCCATGAAGAAACAACTACTCTCTTGCTGCTTGGCTGCATTGGGACTGACAGCAATTCAAGCGCAAAGCTTCAACGAGTGGAAAGATCCGGAAGTGAATTCCGTAAACCGTTCCGCTATGCACACTAATTACTTTGCTTTCGCATCGGCTGATGAAGCTAAAGCCGGCATTAAAGAAAATTCCGCGAATTTCATGACCCTGAACGGTCTTTGGAAATTCAACTGGGTGAGACACGCAGACGCACGCCCGACTGACTTTTACCAGACTAATTTCAACGACAAAGGTTGGGATGACCTTCAAGTTCCCGGTGTTTGGGAGTTGAACGGCTACGGTGACCCTATCTATGTCAACGTAGGATATGCCTGGAGAAGTCAATTCAAAAACAATCCTCCGCTAGTGCCGACAGAAAACAACCACGTAGGCTCTTACCGCAAAGAGATCACGTTACCTGCTGACTGGAAAGGCAAAGAAGTCTTCGCACATTTCGGCTCGGTAACGTCCAATATGTACCTTTGGGTGAACGGACGCTACGTAGGATATAGCGAAGACAGCAAACTGGAAGCTGAATTCAACCTGACTAACTACCTGAAACCGGGTAAGAACGTCATCGCCTTTCAAGTTTTCCGCTGGTGCGACGGCAGCTACCTAGAAGATCAGGACTTCTTCCGCTACTCCGGCGTAGGACGCGACTGTTATCTTTACGCACGCGACAAGAAATACATCCAGGATATTCGCATCACTCCCGATTTGGACAGCCAATATAAAGACGGTACATTAAATATAGCCGTTGACCTGAAAGGAAGCGGCACAGTAGCTTTAGACTTGACAGATGTTCAAGGTAACAGCGTAGCGACTGCCGACCTGAAAGGTTCGGGAAAACTAAACACAACCCTATCCGTCTCCAATCCGGCGAAATGGACTGCTGAAACGCCTAATCTCTACACGCTGACCGCTACACTGAAAAACGGCAACAACGTAGTAGAAGTAATCCCTGTTAAAGTAGGTTTCCGCAAGATTGAATTGAAAGGCGGACAGATACTCGTAAACGGACAACCGGTACTCTTCAAAGGAGCCGACCGTCACGAAATGGACCCGGACGGCGGTTATGTGGTTTCTACCGAACGTATGCTGCAAGATATCAAAGTGATGAAAGAACTCAATATCAACGCCGTGCGTACCTGCCATTACCCGGACGACAACCGTTGGTATGACCTGTGCGACCAATACGGCCTATATGTAGTAGCCGAAGCAAACGTAGAATCTCACGGAATGGGCTACGGCGACCAGACACTGGCCAAGAACCCAATCTACGCCAAAGCCCACATGGAACGTAACCAACGCAACGTACAACGCGGTTACAACCATCCGTCCATCATCTTCTGGTCATTGGGTAATGAAGCCGGCATGGGACCAAACTTTGAGAAATGCTACACTTGGATTAAGAATGAAGACAAGACACGTGCCGTACAGTACGAACAAGCAAGAACCAGCGAATTCACCGATATTTTCTGCCCGATGTACTATGACTACGACGCTTGTATCAAATATAGCGAAGGAAATATCCAAAAGCCGTTAATCCAATGCGAATACGCACACGCAATGGGTAACTCACAGGGAGGATTCAAAGAATACTGGGACATCATCCGCAAATATCCGAAATATCAGGGCGGATTTATCTGGGACTTCGTAGACCAGTCCTGCCACTGGAAAAACAAAGACGGAGTGAGCATCTACGGCTATGGCGGCGACTTCAACAAATACGACGCTTCGGATAATAACTTCAACGACAACGGTTTGATTAGCCCCGACCGCGTACCCAATCCGCATGCATACGAAGTAGCTTATTTCTATCAGGATATATGGACGACTCCTGCTGATCTTGCCAAAGGCGAAATCAACATCTTCAACGAGTATTTCTTCCGCGACTTATCTGCTTATTACATGGAATGGCAATTACTGGCAAACGGAGAAGTAGTGCAAACAGGCATCGTATCCGACCTGAAAGTAGCGCCCCAACAAACTGTGAAAGTGCAAATTCCATTTGACACAAAGAACATCTGTCCTTGCAAAGAACTGCTGCTCAACGTGAGCTACAAACTGAAAGCCGCCGAAACACTGCTGCCGGCCGGAACCACCATCGCTTACGACCAACTAAGCATCCGTGACTACAAAGCACCGGAACTGAAACTGGAAAACCAACAGGCATCTAACCTTCCGGTCATCGTGCCCACTATTTTGGACAACGACCGCAACTTCCTGATTGTGAAAGGTGAAAACTTCTCTATGGATTTCAACAAACACAACGGTTATCTCTGCCGTTACGACGTCAACGGCATGCAACTGATGGAAGATGGCAGCGCACTGACTCCTAACTTCTGGCGTGCACCGACCGACAATGACTTCGGAGCCGGACTGCAACACAAATATGCCGCCTGGAAGAATCCGGAACTGAAACTGACTTCTCTGAAACATGCTATTGAAAACGATCAGGCAGTGGTTCGTGCCGAATATGACATGAAGTCGATTGGCGGAACATTATCGCTGACTTACACCATTAACAACAAGGGAGCAGTGAAAGTTACCCAAAAGATGGCGGCAGACAAAAGCAAGAAAGTTTCTGACATGTTCCGCTTCGGTATGCAAATGCGTATGCCGGTCAACTTCAACGAGATAGAATATTACGGCCGTGGTCCGGGAGAAAACTATGCCGACCGCAACCACGCGGCAATGTTAGGAAAATATCGCCAGACAGTGGAAGAACAATTCTATCCTTACATCCGCCCGCAGGAAACCGGAACAAAAACGGATATCCGCTGGTGGAGACTTCTGAACATCAGTGGCAACGGACTGCAATTCGTATCGAGTGCTCCTTTCTCCGCTTCTGCCCTGAATTACACCATCGAGTCATTGGATGACGGCGACGGCAAAGACCAGCGTCACTCACCGGAAGTAGAAAAGGCAGACTTCACCAACTTCTGTATCGACAAGGCACAAACCGGACTTGCCTGTGTCAACAGTTGGGGAGCTATTGCACTGGAAAAATATCGTCTTCCTTATCAGGATTATGAGTTAAGTTTTATTATGACTCCTGTATATCATAAAATAAAGTAAAAAACATAGTTAAAAAACACGGTATCAGAGAACAAGAATACCGAATTTAAAGTACTTTTGCAACCGGAAACTAAATTAAGGAATTTAGTTTCCGGTTTTTCTTCCTTAACCCCCTTATCTATATGGATGAACAGCACACTGGCAACAAACGCATTAAATTAAAAAACAGATATTTATAAGTATGAAAAGTAGAATTGTTTTATTTGCATTTTGCGTAGCCCTCTTGTCTAGTTGTGGCAATAAGGGCAATGACACAGGAAAGGTTCCTGAATATGCAGTACAAGAGTTACAAAAAACGACTGCTAATTTAACAACTGCCTATCCGGCTACAATTAAAGGAAAACAAGATGTAGAAATCCGCCCCCAAGTATCGGGCTTCATCACGAAACTCTGTGTAGACGAAGGAGCAGCTGTCCGTAAAGGACAAGTGTTGTTCATTGTTGATCCGACTCAATACGAAGCAGCTGTACGCACTGCCAAAGCAGCAGTGGCTACAGCAGAAGCAGCAGTGAGTACTCAACAGATGACGTATGACAATAAGAAAGAGTTGAACAAAAAGCAAATCATCAGTGACTATGACCTGGCAATGGCAGAAAATTCCCTGGCACAGACCAAAGCCCAATTGGCACAAGCAAAAGCACAACTGACCACTGCTCAACAGAACTTGTCATTCACACAGGTTAAAAGTCCGTCAGATGGCGTTATCAACAATATCCCTTATCGTGTAGGAGCATTGGTAAGTCCTTCTATCGCTACACCGATGACTACTGTTTCCGAGATTGACGAAGTATATGTATACTTCTCAATGACAGAAAAGGAATTGCTGGCAATGACCAAGTCCGGTAGCACTATCAAAGAAGAAATCAGCAAAATACCGACTATCAAACTGCAATTAATTGATGGTTCCACATACGATATAGAGGGTAAAGTAGATGCTATCACAGGTGTTATCGACCAATCTACCGGTTCGGTAAGCATCCGTGCTATCTTCCCGAATAAGGAACATGTATTGCGTAGCGGAGGTACTGCAAACGTTCTGATTCCTTATACCATGGAGAATGTAATCACTATACCGCAGTCTGCAACAGTAGAAATCCAGGATAAGAAGTTCGTTTATGTTTTGCAACCGGACAACACGGTAAAATATACAGAAATCAAAATCTTCAATCTGGATAACGGAAAAGAGTACTTGGTTACTTCCGGTTTGAATTCAGGAGATAAAATCGTAATCGAAGGAGTACAAAACCTGAAAGACGGTCAGAAGGTTCAGCCTATCACACCGGCGCAAAAAGAAGCAAACTATCAACAACATTTGAAAGACCAACACGACGGTAATTTAGCCACAGCCTTCAACTAATAATCAGATAATCATTATGAAATTAGATAGATTTATTAACCGTCCGGTACTATCAACCGTTATTTCTATCCTGATAGTCATCCTGGGGGCTATCGGATTGGCGACACTGCCTATCACGCAGTATCCGGACATCGCGCCTCCTACCGTTTCGGTAAGAGCCACCTATACGGGAGCCAGTGCATCGACCGTATTGAATTCCGTGATTGCTCCGTTGGAGGAACAAATCAACGGTGTAGAAAACATGATGTATATGACCTCAACTGCGTCAAACACGGGTTCCGGTGATATATCCATATATTTCAAACAAGGAACAGACCCGGACATGGCCGCCGTCAATGTGCAAAACCGTGTCTCTATGGCACAAGGTCTGCTGCCTGCCGAAGTAACTAGAGTCGGTGTAACCACTCAAAAACGCCAGACTTCCATGCTGGTAGTATTCTCTCTATATGATGAGACAGATACATATAGCGAATCGTTTATTGAAAACTATGCTAAGATCAACCTGATTCCTCAAGTTCAACGTGTACAGGGTGTAGGTGACGCCAACGTTTTGGGTCAGGATTATTCTATGCGTATCTGGTTACGACCGGACGTCATGGCACAATACAAACTCGTTCCCGGTGATGTTTCCGCTGCTCTGGCAGAACAGAATGTCGAAGCTGCTCCAGGACAGTTCGGTGAACGCAGTAACCAGACTTTCCAATACACCATCCGTTATAAAGGACGCTTGCAACAGCCTGAAGAGTTTGAAAATATCGTTATCAAATCTCTTCCTGACGGTGAAGTACTTCGTCTGAAAGATATAGCAGAAATTCAGCTGGACCGCTTGGGATATAACTTTACCAACCGGGTAGACGGACACAAGTCTGTGACTTGTATCGTATACCAGATGGCAGGAACCAACGCGACACAGACTATCAGTGATATTGAGGCATTGTTGGATGAAGCATCAAAAACGTTGCCTACCGGATTGAAGCTGAACATCTCCATGAATGCCAACGACTTCCTCTTCGCTTCTATCCATGAAGTATTGAAGACGTTGATCGAAGCATTTATCCTGGTGTTTATCGTAGTGTATATCTTCTTGCAGGATTTACGTTCCACATTGATTCCGACTATCGCCATTCCGGTAGCTCTGATCGGTACTTTCTTCATCCTGTCCCTGGTAGGATTCAGTTTGAACTTGTTGACGTTATGTGCGCTCGTGCTTGCTATCGCGATTGTGGTCGACGATGCGATTGTGGTCGTCGAGGGTGTGCATGCCAAGCTTGACCAAGGTTATACATCTGCGCGTCTGGCTTCTATCGATGCTATGAATGAATTGGGTGGTGCTATCGTATCTATTACGCTGGTCATGATGGCCGTATTCGTTCCGGTAAGTTTCATGGGAGGTACAGCAGGAACATTCTATCGTCAGTTCGGTATGACTATGGCAATCGCTATCGGTCTGTCCGCATTGAACGCATTGACTTTGAGTCCGGCTTTGTGTGCCGTTCTTCTGAAACCTCACAAAAAAGAAGATGGAACTACGGAAGACTCCACATTAAAAGAACGTATGAAAGTAGCCTATACGGCAGCCCATACAACCATGATCAACAGATATACCGAGGCTATCGGAAAGATGTTGCATCCGGGAATTACACTTACTTTCACGCTTATTGCCATTCTCGGCATGATCTTTGGTTTGTTCAGTATCAATCCGATAGTTACTGCAATTTTCGTAGTGCTTAGTATTCTGGCACTGATCGGAATGAGTACGAAGAAGTTTAAAAACAGATTCAACGATACATACGAATCAATCCTGAAACGTTATAAGAAACGAGTATTGTTCTTTATCCAGAAGAAATGGTTGTCTATGGGATTAGTTGTCGCTTCCATTGCGATACTTGTATTCTTCATGAACACCACTCCGACAGGTATGGTGCCTAATGAAGATACCGGAACGCTGATGGGAGCAGTGACATTGCCTCCGGGTACTTCCCAAGACCGTTCTGAAAAAATCCTGGCACGTGTAGACAGTCTGATCGCTTCCGATCCTGCGGTATTGTCACGTACCATGATTTCCGGATTCAGCTTTATCGGTGGCCAGGGACCGTCATACGGTTCTTTCATCATCAAACTGAAAAACTGGGACGAACGTTCTATGATACAGAATTCAGACGTTGTAGTCGGTTCCTTGTATATGCGTGCACAAAAGATTATCAAAGAAGCACAGGTATTGTTCTTCGCTCCTCCTATGATCCCGGGTTACTCGGCATCTACGGATATTGAGGTAAATATGCAAGATAAGACCGGTGGTGACCTGAACAAATTCTTCGATGTGGTTAATGATTATACGGCAGCATTGGAAGCACGTCCGGAAATCAATTCGGCAAAGACTTCCTTCAACCCGAATTTCCCGCAATACATGATCGACATCGATGCAGCAGCTTGTAAAAAAGCAGGTATCAGCCCGAGCGATATCCTCACTACCATGCAAGGATATTACGGAGGTTTGTATGCATCCAACTTCAACCGTTTCGGTAAGATGTATCGTGTTATGATTCAATCAGATCCATTGTCACGCAAAAACTTGGAATCTTTGAAGAATATCAAGGTGCGTAATAGTGCAGGTGAGATGGCCCCGATTGCCCAGTTCATCTCTGTGGAGAAAGTATATGGTCCGGATATTATCAGCCGTTTCAACCTTTATACCTCTATGAAAGTAATGGTAGCTCCGGCAAGTGGTTATACATCCGGTCAGGCATTGACTGCCCTCGCCCAAGTTGCCCAAGAAAACCTGCCTACCGGTTATACGTATGAATTAGGTGGTATGGCGCGTGAAGAGGCTCAAAGTAGCGGAAGTGCTACCGGACTGATTTTTGTGCTCTGTTTCGTATTCGTTTACTTATTGTTGAGTGCACAGTACGAAAGTTACATTCTTCCGCTGGCTGTATTGTTATCCGTTCCGTTCGGTCTGTTAGGAAGCTTCCTGTTTGTGAACGGTGTAAGTGCTATCGGTAATATTTCGGCATTGAAGATGATTCTGGGTACGATGTCCAACAATATCTATATGCAGATCGCGTTAATCATGTTGATGGGTCTGTTGGCAAAGAACGCCATCCTGATTGTAGAGTTCGCCCTCGACCGTCGTAAGATGGGTATGAGTATCACTTGGGCAGCTGTATTGGGTGCCGGTGCCCGTCTCCGCCCGATTTTGATGACATCATTGGCTATGGTAGTCGGTTTGCTTCCGTTGATGTTTGCCTTCGGTGTAGGTGCCCACGGTAACCGTACACTAGGTACTGCTTCTATCGGTGGTATGTTAATCGGTATGATTTGCCAAATTTTCATCGTTCCTGTCTTGTTTGTTATCTTCCAGTATCTGCAAGAGAAAGTTAAACCGATGGAATGGGAAGATATCGACAATACAGATGCCGTAACAGAGATTGAACAATACGCTAAATAATGAAATTCGATATGAAGAAACAGATTCTATATATGTTGTGCGCAACTGCTCTCTTGAGCAGCTGCCACATCTATAAGTCGTATGACAGACCCGAAGACATCACTACTTCCGGCCTGTATCGCGATCCGGTAGCGGATAATGATACACTGGTTTCGGATACAGCCAACTTCGGTAATCTGCCGTGGAGAGAAGTCTTCACCGACCCACAACTCCAGTCTCTCATCGAAACGGGACTGAAACAAAATACGGACCTCTTGTCCGCCGCTCAAAATGTGAAAGCAGCAGAAGCGTCCCTCATGTCGGCACGCCTGGCTTATGCCCCATCATTAGGATTGTCTCCGCAAGGAACGATCAGCAGCTTTGACAAGAATGCAGCTACAAAAACTTATTCATTACCTGTCACAGCCAGTTGGCAAGTCGATTTATTCGGTCAGTTGCTGAACGCCAAACGAGGTGCCCAAGTTGCTCTGAAGCAAACAAAGGCTTATCGCCAGGCAGTACAGACACAGGTGATCTCTAACATCGCCAATATGTATTATACATTAATGATGTTGGACCGCCAGTTGGAAATAACCAAAGCTACGGCAGAAATCCTGAAAAAGAATGCCGAAACAATGGAAGCCATGAAGGACGCTGCCATGTACAACATCAATTCTGCCGGCGTGGAACAAAGCAAAGCTGCTTATGCGCAGGTACTCGCCAGCATCCCTGATATCGAACAGAGCATCCGCGAAACGGAAAACGCATTGTCTACCCTTTTAGGCGAAGCTCCCCATGCTATCAAACGTGGTGTATTGGAAGCACAAATGCTTCCGACCGAACTTTCGGCTGGTGTACCCATCCAGTTGTTATCCAATCGTCCGGACGTAAAAGCAGCTGAAATGTCATTGGCAGGCTGCTATTATGACACCAACTCCGCACGTGCCGCTTTCTATCCGCAAATCACGCTTAGCGGTTCGGCAGGATGGACTAATAATTCCGGAGCCGGCATCGTTAATCCTGGTAAATTACTGGCTTCTGTTGTCGGTTCGCTGACACAGCCATTGTTCTACCGGGGACAAAACATCGCTCGTCTGAAAGCTGCCAAAGCCCAGGAAGAATCTGCGAAGTTATCTTTCCAGCAGGCCTTGTTGAATGCCGGTAGTGAAGTCAGCAATGCGCTAAGTTTATACCAAAAGACGAGTGAAAAGGTAGAATCTCGTCAAATGCAAGTAGAATCTGCAAAAAAAGCTTCGGAAGATACAAAAGAATTGTTTAATTTAGGGACTTCAACCTACCTGGAAGTATTGTCTGCACAGCAGGCTTACTTGAGCGCACAAATTTCACAGGTTTCTGATTGCTTTGATCGGATGCAGGCTGTAGTAAGCCTTTACCAGGCACTGGGTGGTGGAAGAGAAGAATAACTTTAAACATATACTATTATGATTAGTCCGTTAGCTTACGTAGATCCCGAAGCAAAGCTGGGCAAGAATGTAACTGTTCTGCCTTTTGCCTACATTGAAAAGAATGTAGAGATCGGGGATGACTGCGTCATCATGTCTTACGCTAGTATCCTGCAAGGTACTAAAATGGGAAAAGGAAACAAGGTACATCAGAATGCTGTCCTCGGAGCGGAACCACAAGATTTCCACTATACTGGAGAAGAAAGCAGCCTGATTATCGGAGATAATAACGATATTCGTGAGAATGTAGTAATCAGCCGCGCTACATTTGCCGGCAATGCTACCAAAATCGGAAACGGAAACTACCTGATGGATAAAGTACATCTTTGCCATGACGTACAAATCAACAATAACTGTGTGGTAGGTATCGGCACCACTATTGCAGGAGAATGTACGTTGGATGATTGCGCTATCCTAAGTGGAAATGTCACCTTGCACCAGTATTGCCATATAGGTAGCTGGACACTGATACAGAGCGGATGCCGTATATCTAAAGATGTACCTCCGTACGTTATCATGTCAGGAAATCCGGTAGCATATCACGGTGTAAACGCCGTAGTTCTCTCCCAACATCACAATACATCGGAAAGAATCCTACGTCACATCGCTAATGCATACCGTTTGATTTATCAGGGTAATTTCAGTGTTCAGGATGCCGTACAGAAAATTATCGACCAGGTTCCTATGAGTGAAGAAATCGAGAATATTGTAAATTTCGTGAAGAGCTCGGAAAGAGGGATTGTGAAATAAACAATGTAACATCTATAAAAAGAAAGGGTGATGCTCAAAGAAAAGCGTCACCCTTCTTTTTTATAGATGGATGACGCAAAAGATAATATTTTTACAAATAGAAGATACTTCAGTGATTCAGCGACATTAGTGATTCATCTTCAAATCCAGAAATTCAATTCATCATTCAAATTCCAAAGTACCGAAGAAATCGGGGCGATGGAAATCCGGTTGGTCAATCTCTATCGGATTCCATGAAAGGAAATGAGGAGTCTGCAACTCATCACCACACTTATAGAAATTAGCTTTTATCTCCTTTCCATCAAGTGATTCAATCTGATGCTTAAAGAATACAGCATACGGAATGATGAGAGCAACTTCCCAGTCTGTCTCCTCGACACGTTCTGCAAAAGGCTGATTACCCAGACTAGACCAGCGTTGTACAAGAGTAGTCACTTCTTTTGGTGCATGTTCCCGGTTGTTACGAACAGGACCGGCACCTACCAGGATAGTTCCGATGCAATTACATTCTATATTATAATAGATCCCGTCACCTGCAGGTATAGAAAAGAATTCTACACAGGAATCAGTCCATACAGAACCGTTATCTTCGCCGTATTTGGCACGTACACTCTCCTCTTTCACTTTAAAGTGTAGCAAAATTGAGTTCTGCGTATGAGCAATGCGAAAGTTCACTTTGGGTTTGTATGGATATTCAGCCCAATTGACACACTGAACCGGCTGAAAATCTATTTTTTCTTCATCGAATAATTTAGGAAGCGAACAAGCCTCCACGTTAGCCGCACTAATTTTCTTTACTTTCATATATCTTTCGTTTGAATGATACAAATATAGTTACTTTCTTCTAATAAGATTCACTGAAATCGAATAAAAACAATATATTTGCATAGATGTAAACACCTTAAAATATAAATTAGTGAGAAAAGCAATCCTTTTATTTCTGCTATTCTTAAGCGTAGCCGCAGTCCGCACACAAGGTCAAAACATCACTTTCAGTCATTTGACCACGGACGACGGGCTTTCCCAGTTCTCTGTTAATAGCCTTTATATTGACGAACGGGGAATTATATGGATCGGTACGCGTGAAGGACTTAACCGATATAACGGTAACGATATTAAAAGTTTCAAACTTAATAAAAACGATCCGAACAGCTTGTTCAGCAATACTGTGTTGCGCATCACCGGGAACAAAAACGGGAAAGTATACTTGCTCTGTACGGACGGGGTGGCAGAATTTGATCTGACGACACAAAAATTCAAAACGTTGCTGCAAGGCAATGTGGACGCTATTTATTATAATGAGAGATTATATATAAGTAAAAGAGAAGATGTGTTCGTGCTGAACGAAAGCACAGGCAACTTTGATCTTTACTACCATCTCGCCGGAAAGAATATCTCTTTATCCTGCATCCATCTGGACAAAAAGAAGAACCTCTGGATGGGAACGACAAGAAACGGGCTTTATTGCCTGTCGGAAAACAAGGAGCTTTCACAACCTATTACTAAAGGAAATATCGCCAGCATCTATGAAGATTCTGCCAAGGAGTTATGGATCGGCAGTTGGGAAGAAGGACTTTACCACATAAAGAAAGACGGAAGCATCGAAAACTTCCGCCACGATCCGAAAAGCCCGAACAGCCTCTGCTCCGACTTTGTGAGAAGTTGTTGCGAGGACAACGCAGGCAACCTGTGGATAGGAACATTTCACGGCCTGAACCGATACGACAAAAGCACAGGTAAATTCCATCTTTATACCGCCAATAATGACAAACCCGACGGCCTCACCCACTCTTCTATCTGGTGCATCGTGAAAGACGAACAAGGTACAATCTGGCTGGGAACTTACTTCGGAGGCGTCAATTACTTCAACCCGGAATATGAAATCTATACCCGCTACAAAACGGGAGATACAGAAAAAGAAGGTTTAAGTAGCCCGATCGTCGGCAGAATGACTGAAGATAAGGACGGGAACCTGTGGATTTGTACCGAAGGCGGCGGCGTGAATGTGTATAACCGGGAGGATAACACCTATCGGTGGTATCGCCACGAAGAAGGAAAGAATAGTATTTCCCATAATAATGTAAAAGCGATCTATTATGACCAGGATAATGAAATTATGTGGGTAGGTACACATTTGGGAGGTCTGAACAAACTCGACTTGCGTACCAATCGTTTCACAGCCTACCGAATGAAAGCGGGAGATCCAACCTCACTGCCTTCAGATATTGTCCGCGACATTGTGCCATATAAAAATAAACTGGTCGTTGCCACACAAAATGGTGTCTGTCTTTTCAATCCGGCAACAGGGACTTGTCAGCAACTCTTCAAAGAGACAAAAGAAGGGAGAGGCATTGGCATGGTAGCCAGCCTTTGCATTGATAAAGACGGCACATTATGGATTGCAGCCACCGGAGAGGGCGTTTACTCCTATCAGTTCGATAGCAATAAACTAACTAATTACCCGCATAATCCTGCCAATCCGAACAGTCTAAGCAACAACAATGTCAACAGCATCATGCAGGACAGCGACGGCAATTTGTGGTTCTGTACCTCCGGAAGTGGTCTCGACCGTTACCGCAAGGAAAGTGATGACTTCGAGAACTTTGACGTACAGAAAGACGGTTTATCCAGTGACTGCATCTACGAAGTATGCGAATCATCCATACAGCAAGGAGACTTATTGCTGATTACCAATCAGGGATTCTCACAGTTCAACTATCCAAGCAAGAAATTCTATAATTACGGTACGGAAAATGGGTTCCCGTTGACTGCCGTCAATGAAAACGCACTATTTGTGACACATGACGGAGAAGTATTCCTTGGCGGTATTCAGGGAATGATTTCTTTCTGGGAGAAGAAATTACATTTCACTCCTAAATCGTATAATATCATTTTTTCCCGCCTGCTTGTCAACGGAAAAGAAGTAGTTCCGGGAGATGAAAGCGGCATCCTGGAACAGTCGATCTGTCATACTCCGGAAATCAGTCTGAAAGCGAATCAATCGATGTTTAGCATCGAATATGCCACTTCCAACTTCATCCCTGCCAACAGAGATGAAATTCTCTATCGCCTAGAGGGTTTCTCGGACGAATGGAACCATACTTACCGGAAGCAAACGCTGATTACTTATACAAACCTGAATCCGGGTAAATATACCCTTGTCATCAAATCACAGAGGGAAGGAATAAAAGAGGCCAGACTGCTGATTATCGTACTCCCTTCATGGTATGAGACATGGTGGGCTTACCTGATTTATACCATTGTCACTATCAGCCTGTTATGGTATCTTATTCAGAACTATAATTCGCGCATCAAACTCCGCGAGTCTTTGAAGTACGAGAAGAAGCATATTGAAGACCTCGAAGCATTGAACCAGTCGAAACTCCGTTTCTTCACTAACATCTCGCACGAATTCCGCACACCGTTAACGCTGATTGTGGGACAAGTGGAAACTTTGCTGCAGGTGCAGACATTTACGCCTAATATATATAATAAGGTGTTGGGAATCTACAAGAACAGTCTCCAATTGCGGGAACTGATTACAGAATTGCTCGACTTCCGGAAACAGGAACAGGGACACATGAAGATTAAAGTAAGCCAGCACAACCTGGTTAACTTCCTGTATGAGAATTATCTGCTCTTCCTCGAATACGCCAGCAGTAAACAAATCAACTTCAAGTTCAACAAACAAAAGGATGACATTGAAGTGTGGTATGACCAAAAGCAGATGCAGAAAGTGATAAACAACCTGCTGTCTAATGCAGTGAAGCATACCAAGGCCGAAGATACGATTTCGATTAATGTATCGCAGGAGAAAGACCATGTCATCATTGAAATAAAAGATACCGGTACAGGTATCGCCGCTGCCGAAATTGATAAGATATTCGACCGTTTCTATCAGACCGAGCATCTCAACTCGCTGAATACCGGAGCCGGTACAGGCATCGGACTGGCACTGACGAAAGGTATTGTGGAACTTCATCACGGCACAATCCGGGTGGAAAGCGAGCCGGGCAAAGGAAGCAGTTTCATTATCACCCTCAAACTAGGCAAGGAACACTTCACAGAAGAGCAAATAGCGAAAGATGATACGGAAACCATCCAGCAAACAGAGACTATTGTTCCTTCAGTAGAAATAATCCCTGATTCGGAATGGAAAGAAGAAGATAACAAGCGTATCGAAGACGCCAAAATGCTGATAGTGGAAGACAATGAATCTATCAAGCAGATGTTAGCCGGTATTTTCGAAACATTCTATCAGGTCAGTACGGCTTCCGACGGAGTAGAAGCATTAGAGATGATACAGAAGGATATGCCGAGCATCATTTTAAGTGATGTCGTAATGCCACGCATGTCGGGTACGGAACTTTGCAAACAGATCAAGACAGACTTTAATACTTGCCATATTCCGGTAGTATTATTAACTGCACGTACTGCTATAGAGCACAATATCGAAGGTTTAAAGATTGGTGCGGATGATTATATCACGAAGCCGTTTAATACCAATCTTCTGATTTCCCGCTGCAATAACCTGGTTAACTCCCGCCGGCTATTGCAAGAGAAGTTCAGCAAACAACCGCAGGCTTTTGCTCAAATGTTGGCTACCAACCCGATGGATAAGGAGATGCTCGACCGCGCGATGGCCATTATCGAACGTCATCTGGACAATACAGATTTCAACGTTAATATCTTCGCCCGTGAAATGGGTATGGCACGTACAAACCTGTTCACCAAATTGAAAGCAGTTACAGGCCAGACCCCGAATGATTTCATCTTAAGCATACGTCTCAAAAAAGGCGCTGTCATGTTAAGGAATAACCCGGAACTGAATATCACGGAGATTTCTGACCGGATTGGGTTCTCCTCCTCCCGCTATTTCAGTAAATGTTTCAAAGAGATTTATCACGTCAGTCCGCTGGCTTATCGTAAAGGAGAAGAGAGCGAAGAAGAAGGAGACGGAGAAGAAACAGATTAACAGGTAACTCTATAAGCACTCTTGCAAAATAGTCTTATATTATTAGGCACGGATCACACGGATTTCACGGATAAAAAAACGATGAGTATGAGAACAACAGCATTAATCCGTGTGATCCGTGCCTAAATTTATGATATAAACGGTTTCTTAGTCCGGACATCTTCGCCCGAATAAAGAAGGTAACTTCTTAAGTGTACTATTTTGTACTTCACTTGTACATTCCTACTCATTCTTTTTCTTCCATTCGCTTATCTTTGTGTTCATTACATTATTTCCTAAAACATTCAGCATTATGAAAAACGTTTCGCGTCTACTTCCCCTATTGTCTGGCATCGTCACGCTGTCAGGATGCAATCATGCACCCCAAAAGAACAATGGGCAGAATAGCCAAAAGCCTAACATTATTTATATATTTGCAGATGATCTCGGCATTGGTGATTTAAGTTGTTATGGAGCAACAAAAGTGAGCACTCCCAACATTGACCGGTTGGCAGGACAAGGAGTACAATTCACCAATGCTTATGCAACTTCTGCCACCAGCACCCCTTCCCGTTTCGGACTCCTGACAGGTATGTATCCCTGGAGACAGGAAAACACAGGAATCGCTCCCGGTAACTCCGAACTCATTATCGACACTACCTGCGTCACCATGGCAGATATGCTGAAAGATGCAGGATACGCAACCGGTGCAGTAGGGAAATGGCATCTGGGACTCGGTCCGAAAGGTGGAACCGACTTTAACAACCCAATTACCCCTAACGCGCAAAGCATCGGTTTCGACTACGAATTTATTATTCCGGCTACCGTAGACCGTGTACCTTGTGTATTTGTAGAAAACGGACATGTCGTAGGACTTGACCCCAATGACCCTATCACCGTAAGCTACGACCACAAAGTAGGCGACTGGCCTACGGGAGAAGAGAATCCGGAGCTCGTCACTTTAAAGCCCAGCCAGGGACACAACAATACAATTATCAACGGCATTCCCCGCATCGGTTGGATGACCGGAGGAAAATCCGCCCTTTGGAAAGATGAAGACATAGCCGATATCATCACCCATAAGGCTAAGAATTTCATTACATCCCATCAGGAAGAACCCTTCTTTTTATATATGGGTACGCAAGACGTACATGTACCGCGCATCCCCCACCCACGTTTCGCAGGCAAAAGCGGACTCGGCACTCGTGGCGACGTCATCCTGCAACTGGACTGGACCATCGGTGAAATCATGCACACACTGGACAGCCTCCACATCGCAGACAACACCATCCTGATCTTTACCAGCGATAACGGTCCTGTTATCGATGACGGCTATCAAGACCAAGCTTACGAACTTCTCAACGGACATACTCCAATGGGTCTCTACCGTGGCGGGAAATACAGTGCTTACGAAGCGGGGACACGCGTTCCATTTATCGTCCGCTGGCCTGCCCGGGTAAAGCCGAACAAGCAACAAGCTCTTTTCTCTCAAATAGATGTGTATGCATCGCTCGCCTCCCTTTTGGAGCAACCTTTACGTAAAGGAGCTGCTCCCGACAGTCAGGAACATCTGAACGTACTCCTCGGCAAAAATAATACAAACCGTGAGTATGTCGTTCAACAAAATCTCAATAACACACTTGCCATCATAAAAGGTCAATGGAAATACATCGAACCGAGCGACGGCCCCGCCATCGAACATTGGACGAAAATGGAGTTAGGCAACGACAAACAGCCTCAACTTTACGATTTATCCTCCGATCCATCGGAGAAAACGAATGTATCAAAACAACATCCCGACATAGTGAAAGAGTTATCCGAATTATTAGAATCCGTAAAAGAGAAATAGTTTATGAGAACAGAAAAATTGTATGATTTTGCACCAATCTTGAATAATTCTATCCATATTAGAATATTCAATCCGTCTATCTTTGCAAGCGTAGATTCAATAAAATCACTTAATTTTTAATATATGAAAAAACATTTATCCACTCAAACTAGAAAAAGGATGCTCTCCTCCATCGGACTGATCTTGTTTTCTGTTTCTTTTGTACTTGCACAGGTACTTGTTAAAGGTACAGTGAAGGATAACTTAGGAGAAGGAGTGCCGGGAGCCAGTGTTCAGGTAAAAGGTACTTCGCAAGGAACAATCACTGACCTTGACGGTAAATTTGCTTTTAACGTGCCCAATAAGAATTCAATATTGGTTATTTCTTTCATTGGTTATGTCACTGTAGAAATAAAGGCGGATACTCAAAAGCCAATGGTTATCACATTGAAGGAAGACACAAAGACATTGGACGAAGTGGTAGTAGTCGGCTATCAGGAAATACGCAAGAGAGACCTGACGGGTTCTGTTGCCAAAGCCAGCATGGCAGAACTTCTTAGCACTCCGACTGCTTCTTTTGGTGAGACATTGGGCGGACGTATTGCCGGTGTCAATGTA